>ENA-UOJO01000127-UOJO01000127.1-human-gut-metagenome-genome-assembly--contig:-P57-NODE-127-length-127411-cov-13.314520_pt1 | contig 127411 bp, 121 predicted proteins | sample MGYA00242351_ERZ723898 | MGnify/ENA metagenome assembly ERZ723898 | reverse complement strand
TTCCCCTCGATTTTTTTCGGGGGTGATGCTTCTTTTGCCCCCGATCGTAAAAGAGTGGGGCGGTGCGTCGCGCAGCGAATAAAAATAAAACGATTGCCGGTGGCAATCGCTCCTTAATTCATGGCAGCTATGGTTACATGGGAAGAATTATTTGCTTTCTGTATGGTCACTGTCGCTGTTGTCTCTCTGGTTTTCCAGATGCATGATAATAAATAAGAAGTAACCGCCAAACTTCCCCAAGTCACGGTTACTTCTTATAACCAGGTGGGGGAGCCGTCCTACTGGCAGCACCCCTGTACCCATACTATACCCCAGATTTGCGTTTTTTTCAACAGCCCCGCCGACCGGCGGGGCTGTTTTGCATATAAAATCAGCTCGCCGCTTCCGCCTTCTGGGCTTCCAGAATTTCCGCGGCGTTCAGGGAACGGATAACGCTGTAGCTATCAAACCGGGTGTCGTTGGTGGCGGCCATGAAGACCAGCTGCGCCTTGATGTCGGGAACATCGACCAGCGTTGCCTTGGCCTCGACGTTGGCTGCGTCCACGTCTTCCAGATACAGCCGGCAGCGCCCCTCGGGCAGCTTAAAGGCAGGGTCGGCCACGCCGAAGGACAGGGTGAAATTATCGCCGCCGCAGGTGCCCATCAGCTTGGAAGCCGCATCCTGAAGCGCCGCGTCCTTGTCGCCGTCGAAAATATACTGGTCGGAGTTGGGGAAGCGGAAATCCGCCAGCATGACCTCGTTGAAGCCCATTTCCTTCAGCTCCAGCACCACGGAAGTGATCCACGTCAGGGTGGTGGCGTTGGTGGGGTCCAGCCAGAAATAGCCCTGATCCAGCCACAGACCCGCCCGGGAAAGCATATACAGGCCGCAGGTGACGTGCTCGTTGCCGAAATTCCAGTCCCGCAGAGAGCAGACCCGGGCGATGGTGTAGAATTTCTTGTTCATCAGGGTGTCCACCAGCGCCGCGACGGCGTCCACGTCCGTGGAGGCGGAATGCACTGCGCCGTCCAGATGAGAGGGATAGAAGAACGAGCCGTAGGGACCTTTCATGTCGATCATGACGGGGGTGCCCGCGGGGAGACGTTCCAGCTTGCCCAGAACGCCGTTGATGTCGTTTTGCAGCATGTTGCTGGAAATGAAGTAGCCGTTGATCTGGGTCAGCTCGTTGCCGGTGTCCAGAGCGTCGCTGCCTTCATTATAATAAATGGAAATGTTCTGCTGCGCCACGGGGGGCGTGGCGACCTCGCCGACAATGTCCTGGGCGGAATGCTCAAAGTCCAGACTCGCGCCGTCGGCGGTATACACGACGTACCGCTCCAGCCAGACGACCCAGCACAGCCAGGCGATCACGCCCACCAGCAGAAAAATCATAAGCACAATGCCCAGACGGTTCAGCACCCGCCGGGTACGATAGGGGATACTCATAATACGCTCCTTAGATGTATTTACGGATTGCGGTGACGCAGCGCCAGTCGTCTTTCGCTTTCGTGGCGGTGACGGTCAGCCCGGCGGCGGTCAGGGCGTCCAGCACGTCGGAAAGCCGGGTGTCCAGAATGCCGGAGCAGATCAGGGTGCTGCTTTCATTGAGGAAATGGGGCAGCACCGGCGCAAGGCCGATAATGACGTCCGCCACGATGTTCACCAGCACCAGATCATACCGATTGGCAGCTAACGCGTCCATCAGCGCTGTGTCCTCGGTCACGTTGCCGGTGAGGGCGGTGAAGGCCGGGGCGGCGAAGCCGTTGTAGGCGGCGTTCTCCCGGGCAATGTCCTCCGCTTTGGGGTCGATGTCGATGCCCACGGCGGTCTCCGCCCCCAGACGCAGGGCGGCGATGGACAGTATCCCGCTGCCGCTGCCCAGATCGAGGCAGTGGAAGCCGGGCTTTACCACATTCTCCATGACCTCCATCACCATCTGGGTGGAGGGGTGGGCGCCGGTGCCGAAGGTCAGGCCGGGGTCGAGAATGACTTTGAGCCGGTCGGTGGATTCCTCCGCCAGCCAGTAGGGCAGCACCACGATGCGCTCGCCGATCTCCTGAGGCGGGTAATTGTCCTTCCAGCTTTCCTCCCAGTTGGTTTCGGGGAGGGGGGCGGCGGTCATGGTCAGACCCAGCTCCTTTACCGCCGCGTCCAAACGCTTCCGTCCACCTCCGTCGGTGTCCTCCAGATACAGCTTGATGCGGGAAAGCCCTTCCAGCTTTTTTTGCAGCCCCTCGTCGATGTAATCCCAGTACGCCCGGTTTTCCTCTAAAAACGTCTCGAATTCCGCCTGGTCTTCGATGACCAGATCGGAAAATCCCCGTGCGCTGAGGGCGGTGACGGCAGAGTCGATGCTCTGGGGCGTGGTTTCAATGGTAAATTCCAGCCATGCCATGGCGGAGTCCTCCTAATTTACACAAGTCCACGTTACATTCTACCGCAAACAGAGGAAAATGACAACCAATATTCTCTGAATTTTTTGTGTATTGACTTCCTATTTTGGGAAAAGTGGTATATAATACTCTTTACAATATCGCGGGCAGGAAAATCCCTCGCTTTTCCACCGCAACTTTCTTTCATCAGGAGTCTGACATGATCGAAACAAAAACACTGCTCCCCGGCGTGACCCTGCGTTCCTGCCGGGACGACCGGTTCAAGCAGGGGTGCCTCAGCTTTCAGCTGGTGCGCCCCATGGCGAAAGAGGAATCCGCCAAAAATGTGCTGATCCCCTCCGTGCTGCTCCGGGGTACCAAACGCTGCCCCGACCTTCGCGCCATTACGGAGAACTTGGACGAGCTGTATGGCGCTTCCGTCAGCCCGCTGGTGCGCCGGGTGGGGGACTACCAGACCACCGGCCTTTACTGCGGCTTTATGGACGACCGGTTTGCCCTGCCCGGCGACCGGGTGCTTGCCCCTATGCTCCGCTTTCTGGAGGAAATCCTTCTGGACTTCCCCACGGAGGGGGAGGGCTTTCTCCCCGCCTTTGTGGAGGGGGAAAAGAAGAATCTCATTTCCACCATTGATTCCGAGCTGAACGACAAGCGCACCTACGCCATGGGAAAGCTGCTGAAAACCATGTGCCGCGGCGACAGCTTCGGCCTGCCCCGGCTGGGCGAGCCGGAGGATGTGGCGGCCATCGACCCGGCGGGGCTGCTGACCCATTACCGGAAAATCCTCCGGGAAAGCAGAATCGAAATTTTCTACGTAGGCAGCGCCCCGGCGGAGGCGGTCGCGGAATATATTTCCCCGCTGGTATCCCGGCTGGGCGGCCGGGAAGGCCTGCTCCCGCCCCAGACGCCCTTCCATCCCTGCCCCGGGCAGGATGTGACGGAGACGATGGAGGTCTCCCAGGGGAAGCTCTGCATGGGCTTTGTCACGCCCGTTGTCAACCGGGATAAGGAATTTCCGGCCATGCAGGTGTTCAACACCGTCTTCGGCGCGGGCATGACCTCCAAGCTGTTTCTCAACGTCCGGGAGGCGATGTCCCTGTGCTACAGCATCGGCTCGTCCTATTACGGCGCAAAGGGCATTCTCACCGTGGGCGCGGGCATCGACTTTGACAAGGAGCAGCTGACGCGGGACGAAATTCTCCGCCAGCTGGACGCCTGCCGCCGTGGAGAAATTACGCAGGAAGAGCTGACCGCCGGAAAAGAAGCCCTGCTCAGCTCCCTTCGTGCCACCTCTGATTCCCCCGGCGCCATTGAGGGCTACTACGCCACCGCGCACTTAAGCGGCCTGAACATGACCCCGGAGCGCTACATGGAAGTGGTGGAGAAGGTCAGCCTTGCCGATGTGGTGGCGGCGGCGCGGACCGTGACGCTTCACAGCACCTATTTTCTGAAAGGAGAAAGCCAATGACGCGGAAGCAATACCCCGAACTGGACGAAACGCTGTACCGGGAAACACTGGAAAACGGACTGACGGTTCTGGTGGTTCCCCGGAAGGGCTTTACGAAAAAGCTTGCCTATTTTGTTACGGACTTTGGCTCCATCCATACGGATTTCCGGCTGGACGGGAAGGAATACCACGCCCCCGCGGGTGTTGCCCACTATCTGGAGCACAAGATGTTCGACCTGCCGGGAGACCGGGACGTGTCGGCGGAGTTTGCCGCTTTGGGCGCTTCCACCAACGCCTTTACCAGCTACGACATGACGGCCTATTATTTTTCCTGCACAGACCACTTTGACGAATGTCTGCGGCTGCTGCTGGAATTCGTGTCCACACCCTATTTCACGGAAGAAAGCGTGGAGAAAGAGCGGGGCATCATCGATCAGGAGATCGGCATGAACGAGGACGCCCCGGACAGCGTGGTGTTCGATAACCTGATGGCGGCTATGTATGCCGTCCATCCCATCCGCCAGCCCATTCTCGGCACCAGCGAGACCATCCGGAAGATCACCCCGGAGGTGCTGTATACCTGTCACCGGGCGTTTTACGCGCCGGGAAATATGCTGCTGTGTGTCGTGGGCGACGTAGACCCGGAATCGGTGGCATCTGCCGCCCGTGAGGTTCTGGGCAGCGAGAAGAAAGAGACGGGCGTCAAACTGCGTTCTTGGCAGGAGGAAATGACCTGCCCGAAAGCCGAGACGGAATGCTCCATGGAGGTCGCCATGCCGACCTTCCATCTGGCGTTCAAGTGCGAACCCCTGACCCACGGCGACGCGGCCATCCGGGAGGAAATGGTGGCGGATCTGGCCGCTGAAGCGCTGTTCGGCGAGTCCTCGGAGCTGTACCTGCGGCTTTACGAGGAAGGCGTTATCGATTCCTCCTTCGGCGGCGGCTTCGAGACCGTGGACGGCTGCGCCATGCTGCTCTGCTCCGGCGATTCCGACGACCCCCGCGCCGTCCGGGAAGCGGTCCTGGAGCAGGCGGAGAAGATCGCGGCGGAGGGACTGCCGGAAAAGGCGTTCCTGCGGATGAAGCGCAGCGCCCTCGGCCGTCGTATCCGTGGCCTGGACAGCTTTGATTCCACCTGCTTCCGCCTGTGCGCGTACCATTTTTCGGACTTTGACTATTTCCGTTTTCCGGAAGTTTACCGCGGCATCAGCGCGGAAGAGATATGTGATTTTCTCCGCCGGGCAGTCCGGGCGGAACGGTGTAGTTTATCCGTGATCTATCCTGTCAACAAGGAGGCACAATCATGATCCCTGCCAATTATTCAACCATTTCTTTCCCTTCCCTCGGCATTGAGGTGAACCCCGGCCGCGCCCTGGCGCTGGGGCCTCTGACCATCCACTATTACGGCCTCATTATCGCCATCGGCCTGATGCTGGCGGTAGTCTACGCCTGCCGCCGGTGCAGTCAGTTCGGTATCAAGCAGGACGATCTGCTGGACGGTGTGCTGTGGGTCACGCCCTTTGCTATTCTTTGCGCCCGGGCGTATTACTGCATTTTCTCCTGGGCGGATTACGCCGAGAACCCCATTTCCGTGCTGTACATCTGGAACGGTGGCCTTGCCATTTACGGCGGCGTTCTGGGCGCAGTGGCGGGGATTCTGCTGCTGTGCCGCATCAAGAAGATCAAAATCGGAGCTTTGCTGGATATGGTATCGCTGGGCTTTCTCATCGGTCAGTCCATCGGTCGGTGGGGCAACTTCGTCAACCGGGAAGCCTTCGGCGCGGCGACGGACAGCTTCTTCCGCATGGGGCTGTACAACACCGTCACCGGCGCATGGGAATACTACCACCCGACGTTCCTGTACGAGTCGGTGTGGAACGCCGTGGGCTTTGTGCTGCTGCACTTCCTGTCCAAACGGCGGCAGTATGACGGGCAGATCGCCCTGGGGTACGTGGCGTGGTACGGCCTTGGCCGCTGCCTGATCGAGGGACTGCGGATGGACAGCCTGTACTGGGGTTCCGTCCGGGTCAGCCAGCTGCTGGCGGGAGTGAGCTGCGCGGCGGCGGTGAGCGTGCTGATCTGGCAGCGCTTCCGCCCCCACGACAAGGCTGATCTGTTTGTGAATCAGGTCGCTGCCCAAACGGCGGAAAACGCGGTGCAGACGCAGGAAAACGAAACGAAGGAATAATGTCGGAAGGCCGGTGCTGTAAGCACCGGCCTTCCTTTCTGCAAAGAGAAAACTGGCAGCCTAAAAAAGCGGATTTGGTAAAAATGATGTTGAAATCCCTATAGCCGGGACGGTAATTTATGCTATACTTATATTATATAGAAGCCAAGAACGATAAGGAGGAATTTTCCATGCAGTATCTAGGCATCGAATACAACATGAAGCATACGCCCAAACTGGATCAGCAGTTTGTCCCCTTCGGCGTGTGGCGCACCGCCTATCTGAAGGACGCGAAGAAGCCTATCGCCATCGCCGTTGAGCGGGACAAGGGGCGCGTTTCCGTCCACCACACCTGCATCCACGGTACACCTGAGATGGCCGAGGCCGACTACCGCTACGTGGAGCGCTATGTCAAGTTCCTGCTGTGGTCCATCGGCGGCTTCCGGGTGAGCGTCTGCGGATGCAGCGAGCTTGCCCAGCGGCTGAAAAAGGCCTACGACCCCAAGGGCGAGCGTCACTTTGACTTTACCTTCTTCAACCAGCTCTATGAGCGGGATCTGGAGATCGTTGACCTGCCTCTGGAAGATTGCCCCGCTGCCAACGAGGTCGCTGAACCTATCGGCGGCAATCTGGACGGCTGCCGCATCGGCTTCGACGCCGGCGGTTCCGACCGGAAGGTCTCTGCCGTGATCGACGGCGAGTGCGTCTACTCCGAGGAAGTCGTCTGGCTCCCCAAGCTCCAGACAGACCCCCAGTACCATTATGACGGCATCGTAGCCGCGTTCAGGAGCGCCGCTTCCAAGATGCCCCGGGTGGACGCCATCGGCGTGTCCTCCGCAGGCACCTTCATCGGCAACGCGCCCATGGTCGCGTCTCTGTTCATCAAAGTTCCCCGCTCCGAGTGGGACAAGGTCAAGACCATTTACGACCGCGCCGCCAAGGAGATCGGCGACGTTCCCATCGTGGTTGCCAACGACGGCGACGTGTCCGCGCTGGCGGGTGCCATGGGTCTGGGCGTGGGCAACATCATGGGCATCGCCATGGGCACCTCCGAGGCTGTGGGCTATGTGGACAAGGACAAGAATGTCCTCGGCTGGATCAATGAGCTGGCCTTCGCCCCCGTTGACCTGTGCGAAAACGCCATGCAGGACGAGTGGTCCACGGACATTGGCGTAGGCTGCAAGTATTTCTCTCAGGATGCGGTCATCAAGCTGGCGCCCGCCGCAGGCATCGAGCTGGACGAGAATCTGTCTCCCGCGGAGAAGCTGAAGGTCGTTCAGGCGCTGATGGAGAAGGACGACCCCAGAGCGCAGGCCATTTTCGAGAGCATCGGCGCGTATCTGGCATACGCTGTGGTGCTGTACTCCCAGTTCTACGACATCGAGCACATGATGATGCTTGGCCGCGTCATGTCCGGCAAGGGCGGCGACACCATCCTGCGGGTGTGCAACGAGATTCTGGCCGACGAATACCCCGCGCTTGCGAAGAAGTGCGAGGTTTCCCTGCCCGACGAAAAGACCCGCCGCGTGGGTCAGTCCGTGGCTGCGGCCTCCCTGCCCAGAATCAAGTAAAGAAATCCCTCAATATGACAGTTTCCCCGGGCGGTCTCGCCCGGGGAAATTTCTGCTTTTGTGGGACCACGCGCAAACGGAAGTCCGGCGGCCACTCTGATACTATTTCCTGATTAAAATCTTAATTTTAATCAGGAAGGCATCGCCTGACGGCGCTGCCTGTTTTGTGATTTTGGTCGAGATGCAAGTTAACATAATATATTCTGTAACAACCTGTAACGTTTACATAAAATGAGTTATCCACATTCTCCACAGGTTTCTCCACAGGATTAGCCGGGAAAACGGTTGAAAAATAAGGGGGAAAAGGGGGCGTATCAAAATATCTCCACAGCTTTGCATAAAACTGTGGAGATATCTCTAATTTACATAACACTGTATCTGGGAGGTTCAGTCGAACAGAACTTTGGCGGAAAACACCAATTCGTCCCTTGTTTCGTTTCGGCGGCGGGCGTCTACCCGGAGGCAGTTGTCCTCCACAAAGTCCCAGTGCAGGTCAAGGCGCTGTCCCTCCCGCGCTTCGCTGTGGTAGCGCACGGCAAATTCTTTCACGGGATGCTCCCGGTGGAAGTCGCTGGGGAGAAGATCGTCGATCCAGTCCATGTAGCGGGTGTTGTTCATATGTCCGTTGCGGTCGAGGTCGGTAAAGCATACGTCCCGCTGGCAGCTGTGTTCCATCGCTCTGGGAACCAGACCGCCGGGAAGCGCCAGTTCCGTTCCCCGAAGCGTACCGGGAACGATGATGCCGCTCTTGTCGGGAGAAACACTGCTTCGGGTATCCTGATCCATCAGGACCCACAGGCTGATAGAACGGGAGCATTCGTTGCCCGCCTGATCGTAGATGACAATGGACCGGGGATAGCCGACGTGGGTGTTGGGCATGGGCCATGTCTCAATGTGGACGGTTTCTCCCAGTTCCGGGAGACGGTTGATCTGCACCCGGTGCCGGGTCACCGCCCAGAACAGCCGGTGGCTTTCCAGCGTGTCCGCAAGCTCGTCGCAGTGCCGCCCCGCGATCTCCTGCGCGAAATATAAAAGGGTGGATGGCTTCAGGCGGCCATAGCGGTCAACGCACAGCTCCTGAACGGGAAAATCCTGCTGAAAAATAGGTTCCATAATTGTTCCTCCAAATGAAGTCTGCCGGCGTTCCCATGAGGAAGCCGGCATGATCTTATCCTTTGTCCTCTGTGACGGTAAGGGAGACGCGGTATTGCTTACCGCTGCGGTAGATCACAACCTCCACCGTGTCGCCCACGTCCAGATTGTAGACCGCGCCGTTCAGGGCGTCCATGGTGGTCACATTGGTTCCGTTGACGCTGAGGAGAATGTCGCCTTCTTCAATGCCCTTGGCGGCGGCGTCGCTGCTGCGGTCAACGTTGGTGATATACAGCCCGGCGGGGAGCCGGTAGTAATACTGGTCGAAAGAGGACAGGGACTCCCCCTCCAGACCCAGCGTGGGCCGGCCGGAGACATAGCCCTGAGAGATCAGCTGCTCTGCCACCTCCTTCACGGTGGAGCTGGGAATGGCGAAGCCCAGACCCTCCACACCGGCGGAGTCGGTGAACGCGCCGATCTTCATGGTGTTGATGCCGATGACCTGACCGTAGCAGTTGATGAGCGGGCCGCCGGAGTTGCCGGAATTCAGGGCGGCATTGGTCTGGATCAGGGTCATGGTGCGCCCTTCCATATCCATGTCCCGCCCGATGCCGGAGATGATGCCGTCGGTATAAGTGCCCCGGAATTTGACGCCCAGCGGGTCGCCGATGGCGACCACGGTGTCGCCCACCCGGAGGGAATCGGAATCCCCGAACTGCGCCGGGGTCAGACCCGTCGTGTCTATGTGCAGCACCGCAAGGTCGGACACGGAATCAGCGCCCACCAGCATGGCGGGCAGCGTCCGGCCGTCCGTCAGCTGCGCCGTGATGGAGATACCGTTTTCTACCACATGGCAGTTGGTCACGATGTACCCGTCCTCCGTCAGAATCACGCCGGTGCCGGTGGCGGTTGTGCCCTGACCGGTGCTGGTGATGGATACCACGGAGTCGATATTCCGGCTGTAAATTTTCTGAAGGGACAGCGCGCCCTCGGTGGGGACGTTCTCCACGCCCTGAGGGCATTTCTGCAAGTCAATGGTGGGAGTGTCCTCGCCCAAGGTGGCGTCAATGGATTCCGTGGGAAGGGCGGTGGTCTCCGCGGGCAGTTCCGCGCCGGTGGCGAAGGAAATGGACTGCTCGCTTTCCCGCCGGGTGTTCAGTTTCTGGAACAGCCGCACGTTCAGAACGCCCAGAACCGTGATGATGCCGCACAGAAAGATGATCAGGATCAGCAGCAGCGCCACGGTGCCGCCATGGCTTTTCGGCGGCTCGGTACGGCCCGTGCCGTACACGCTGTCGTCCCATGGATGGTTATTATTCTTACGTTCGTCCATATCGTTACCTCGAAAAAGGGTCCTTAGGAAGCTCTTGCCGATTTATTCAGAGCTTCCTTAATTCACCAGCGGCATGGTGAAGGTAAATTCGGTTTTCCCGTCCTTGGAGCTGACGGAAATATCCTCGCCGTGGCTGCATACGATCGTCTTCACAATGTACAGACCCAATCCCCAGCCGTCCCGGTTCTGGGAGCGGGATTTGTCCAGCTTGTGGAACCGGTCGAATACCAGCGGCAGCTCGTCCGGCGGGATGGTCTCGCCGTCGTTGGAGACGGAGACGTAAGCCTTGCTGCCGCCCTCTTTGATGCGCAGCCCCAGATTGCCCCCGTCGGGGCAGAACTTCACGGCGTTGTCGATGAGATTGTAAATGACCTGCGTGATGTAGTCCGGGTTCGCCATGGTGTACACCGGGTGCTCCGGCATATCCACGTTGACGTTCAGGTGCTTGTCGTTGATCTTCTTCTCGAAGGTGATGAGCACCTGCCCGGCGCATTCCTCAAGGTCGAAGTGCATCTTCTTTTCCTCGGGGATGCCGCCCTCTTTTTGCAGCTGGGAGATGTCCAGCATACTGCGCACGAGACGGCTTAAGCGCTTCGTCTCGTCGGAGACGATGTGCAGGTAATGCTCCCGCTTGTCTTCCGGGATGGTGCCGTCCAGAATGCCGTCCACGTAGCCGGAAATGGTGGTCATGGGGGTCTTCAGCTCGTGGGAGACATTGGCGACGAATTCCTGACGCCGGTACTCGCTCTTTTGCAGGGAGGCTGCCATGTTGTTGAAGGCGACGGCCACTTCCTCCATTTCCTCGGAGTAATCGTCGTCCAGCCGTACCCGGGCTTCCAAGTCGCCGTGGCCGAAGGCGTTGGCGGTTTTCGCCAGCTCTTTCAGCGGGCGGCTCTCCCGCCGGGCAAAGGCGGTGACCGCCAGCACGGAGATCAGCACCACGAACAGCGCTGCGGTGAGGAAGATATTGGAGATCTTATTCATGATCTGGGTGATGTCATTGGCCGGTGTGGAGACCAGCACGATGCCCCCCGCGTTCCCGTCCACGAGAATGGGGCGGGAGACCATGTAGCGGCGGTCAGAGTACAGGCCGTTGATGACCCCGGTGGCGGTGTCGCCGCCGCTGCGAATGACCTTTTGCAGATACGCCTGATTCAGCTGCAAGCCCTGATGCTCACAGCCGGAGGGAGCGTCGGAGCAGAGCACCACGTTCCCCTCGCTGTCGCAGACCACGGCGTCGGCGCCGGATACCTGAGAGGCCACGGTCAGGTTCAGCTGAAACGACCGGTTGTACATTCCGCCGTTGTTAAAATAGGCGGCGGCCAGCTCCGCGATGGTGTCCGCGTTCTGCTGTAGCCCGGAGACGGTGGTGTCCGTGAGGAACTGGTTGACCTTTATCTGAAAGGACGCACCCAGAATGGTCATGGCCACCAGCAGGATCGCCGCGGCGGTGAAAAAGCTGCGGCCGAAGCTACTTTTCATGCTTACAGCACCTCGAATTTGTACCCGACACCCCAGACGGTTTTCAGGCTCCACTGGTCGCTGACGCCCTCCAGCTTTTCACGCAGCCGCTTTACGTGAACGTCCACGGTGCGGGAGTCGCCGAAGTAGTCGAAGCCCCATACCTCGTCCAGCAGCTGGTTGCGGGTGTAGACCCGGTTGGGAGAGGAAGCGAGGTAATAAAGCAGCTCCATCTCCTTGGGGGGCGTATCCACCTTCTTGCCGTCTACGGTCAGCTCGAAAGCGTCCATGTCGATGATAAGCTTATCGAACACAAGCCGCCGCGCCTTTTTCTCCGCGGCCACGCCGGAGGTGCGCCGCAGCACTGCCTCGATGCGGGCAAGCACTTCCTTCATTTCAAAAGGCTTGGTGATATAGTCGTCAGCGCCGGTTTTCAGGCCCATGACCTTGGAATCGGTGTCGCCCTTGGCGGTGAGCATGATGATGGGGGTCTGCGCCTCGGCGCGGATGGCCTTGCACACCGACCAGCCGTCCATCACGGGCATCATCACGTCCAGCAGCACCAGATCGGGCTTGATGGCCCGGAATTTGGCAAGGCCCTGCCCGCCGTCCGCCGCAACGGTGACGGCATAGCCCTCCTTCTCCAGATACATTTGCAGCAGCTCCGCAATATTGCGGTCATCCTCTACGATCAAAACGGAAACAGCCATGATTATCTTCCTCCCAATCCAATTTCTCTATAATTTCCCTTTCTCCTTATTATAGCGAGAAATTCCGTTTTCTAGTGAACAAATTGTAAAGACTTCCACCCCAATTTATGAACGGACAGGTTGCACTTGAAAATCCGGCGCTTTGCGGGTATGATAGGGGCGGAAAACCGGGGGACTGCCAACGTTTCCCCCAAGCTGAAAGAAGGAGACTGATTTGATGGAACTGTTAAAAGCCGTGCTTTTCGGCATTGTGGAGGGTGTCACGGAGTGGCTGCCAATTTCCTCCACGGGACATCTGATTTTACTGAACGAATTCATTACCCTGAACGTTTCCGACGAATTCCGGAGCATGTTCGACGTGGTCATCCAGCTGGGGGCGATTCTGGCCGTGATCGTCCTGTTCTTCCATAAGCTCAACCCGTTCTCTCCCCGGAAGACGGAGGGGGAGAAAAAGCAGACATGGCAGCTGTGGTTCAAGGTCATTGCCGCCATCATCCCCTCGGGCATCGTGGGCGTGCTGTTTGACGACTGGATGGAAGCCCACTTCCATAACGCCACCGTAGTCTCCATCGCGCTGATCGTCTACGGCGTGGCCTTCATTCTGGTGGAGCGGCGCAACGCCCGCCGCGTGGGGGGAAAGACGGTGGAGGACGTGTACGCCATCGACTATAAGACCGCCCTGCTCATCGGCTGCTTCCAGTGCCTGAGCCTGATCCCCGGCACCTCCCGTTCCGGTTCCACCATTCTGGGTGCGATCCTCATCGGCGTGGGACGCAGCGCCGGCGCGGAATTCTCCTTCTTCATGGCCATCCCCACCATGCTGGGGGCGTCCGCCATCAAGGGGCTGAAGTTCCTGCTCAGCGGCGTCGCCGCCACCGGCACCGAGATCGGCGTGCTGATCGTGGGGTGCGTGGTGTCGTTTGTGGTGAGCCTGCTCGTCATCCGGGGGCTGATGGAATATGTGCGGAGGCACTCCTTCTCCGCCTTCGGCGTTTACCGCATCATCCTGGGCGTGGTGGTGCTGGTTTACTTCGCGCTGGCGGGCTAAGTGACATGTTTCGGGTTTTGTAAGCATTTTCCACAAAAAAGGAACATTCTCATTTGACAAAATACCCCGAACGCTTTATAATGAATCCGATAGGTGTGTGTGACTCTATCCCCTGAAAAATCTGAAAAGGACGGATTAGAACATGTATAAAATCGTTCGCAAGCAGGAGCTGAACGCTTCCGTCACCCTGATGGAGATCGAAGCGCCCTTTGTCGCACGTAAGGCAAAGGCCGGTCAGTTCATCATTTTCCGCATCGACGAGATGGGAGAGCGTGTTCCCCTGACCATCGCCGGTTATGACCGGGAAAAAGGTACCGTTACCATTATTTTCCAGAAGGTCGGCTTCTCCACCAACGCCCTGGGTGCGCTGAAGGAAGGCGACTACATCCACGACTTTGTAGGCCCCTTGGGCAAGCCCACCCCCGTGGAGGGCAAGAAGAAGGTCTGCGTGGTCGGCGGCGGCGTGGGCTGCGCCATCGCCCTGCCCTCTGCCAAGGCGTTCAAGGAGGCGGGCGCAGAAGTGACCGTTATCGTCGGTTTCCGCAGCAAGGATATCGTCATTCTGGAGGACGAGTTCAAGGCAGCAGCCGACCGGCTGATTCTTATGACCGACGACGGTACTTACGGCCGTCACGGTCTGGTCACCCAGCCCCTGCAGGAGCTGCTGGAGGCCGGTGAGACCTTCGACGAGGTGCTGGCCATCGGCCCCGTGCCCATGATGAAGTTCGTATGCAGAACCACCCAGCCCTTCGGCGTCCATACCATGGTTTCCCTGAACCCCATCATGGTGGACGGCACAGGCATGTGCGGCGGCTGCCGCGTCACTGTCGGCGGCGAGACCAAGTTCGCCTGCGTGGACGGCCCCGAATTCGACGGTCATCAGGTAGACTTTGCCGAGCTGACCAGCCGCAACGGCACCTACCGCGACCGGGAGGCCGAGGTCAAAGAGAACCACGTCTGCCGCATTGAGTCCATGGGCAAGGCCCTGATCAAATAAGGAGGTAATGCAAAATGGCTAACATGACCCTTACCAAGACTCCCATGCCTGAGCAGGAACCTCAGGTTCGCGCCCACAACTTCAAGGAGGTTGCGCTGGGCTATACCGCCGAAATGGCGATGGAAGAAGCAGGCCGCTGCCTGAACTGCAAGAAGCCCAAGTGCGTGGAGGGCTGCCCCGTCAACGTCCGCATCCCCGAGTTCATCGCCAAGGTGCATGAGGGCGATTTCAAGGCCGCTTACGAGATCATTACATCCACCAACGCCCTGCCCGCCCTGTCCGGCCGTGTCTGCCCGCAGGAGAGCCAGTGCGAGAGCAAGTGCGTCCGGGGCATCAAGGGCGAGAGCGTCGCCATCGGCCGGTTGGAGCGGTTCGTCGCCGACTGGTACCGGGAGAACGTCAACGCCATGCCCGAGAAGGCCGTCTCCAACGGCATCAAGGTGGCCGTGGTGGGTTCCGGCCCTGCCGGTCTGACCTGCGCCAGCGACCTTGCCAAGAAGGGCTATCAGGTCTCCATTTTTGAAGCGCTGCACACCGCCGGCGGCGTGCTGGTTTACGGCATCCCCGAGTTCCGTCTGCCCAAGGCCATCGTGGCCAACGAGGTCAGGAAGCTGGAAGCGCAGGGCGTCGAGGTCATGACCAACATGGTCATCGGCCGGGTCCTGACCATTGACGAGCTGTTCGAGATGGGCTACAAGGCTGTGTTCGTCGGTTCCGGCGCGGGTCTGCCCATGTTCATGAACATCCCCGGCGAGTCTTTGAAGGGCGTTCTGTCCGCCAACGAATATCTGACCCGTACCAACCTGATGAAGGCCTACACCGAGGAAGCCGACACCCCCGTCATCAAGTCCAAGGCTGTGGCGGTGGTCGGCGGCGGCAACGTGGCTATGGACGCCGCCCGGTGCGCCATGCGTCTGGGCGCGGAGCACGTGTACATCGTCTACCGCCGGGGCGAAGCGGAAATGCCGGCCCGTCTGGAAGAGCAGCACCACGCCAAGGAAGAGGGCATCGAGTTCAAGACCCTTTGCAACCCCGTGGAGATTCTGGGCGGCGAAGATGGCCGCGTGAACGGCATCAAGTGCGTGCGCATGGAGCTGGGTGAGCCGGACGCCTCCGGACGCCGTCGTCCCATCGCCATTGAGGGCAGCGAATTTGTGCTGGACGTGGACACCGTTATTATGGCCCTCGGCACCAGCCCCAACCCCCTGATCCGCTCCACCACCCCCGGTCTGGACACCAACCGCAAGGGCGGCCTGATCGTGGACGAGAACGAGATGACCACCCGTACCGGCGTCTTCGCCGGCGGCGATGCCGTCACCGGCGCTGCCACCGTCATCCTCGCCATGGGCGCAGGCAAGAAGGGCGCGGCCGCCATCGACGCATACCTGAAGAAATAATTCAAAGCAGTAAAAAATCACCCAACGGTCTGCTGGGTGGTCGTAAAACAGTGAATGGAGCGTATCGGAAACGATACGCTCCATTTTTCGTGCCGAAGTACAACCCCTCGGCTCTCCCTCTGGGAGAGCTGTCACCGAAGGTGACTGATACTATTTCCTGATTAAAATCTTTGATTTTAATCAGGAAGGCATCGCCTAATGGCGCTGCCAGTTTTGTGATTTATAAGGAAAGAAATCACAAAACAAGTCTCATATGAACTCCTTGCCCTTCGGGCAATTAAAATCTTTTCTAAAGATTTTAATTGGAGTTCAGTATGAGAATATTGTACTTTTCCATATCCCTCCATACACACCAGAGATGAATCCGATAGAGCAGATCTGGAAGGAGATACGAAAGCGCGGCTTTCGAAACGAGGTTTTTGCAACCTTGGAGAAAGTCGTTGATCGTCTCTGCGATACCATTTGCTCGCTTACCCCTAATACCATTTTCAGCATTACCGGACGCGATTGGATTATTAAATGCTTTAATTAGGTTTTAGTATCAACCCCGATATCAAGAGACCGTCCTTACAGGCTCAAAAACTCCCACGTGCCGCAGCACATGGGAGTTTCCATAACACATATTCTTGCGGCACGGAACGTTTCCGCGATTACTTCTTCTTTTCCACTACCGGCGGATTGATACGCGCTTCGATACGATCCAGCGCGTAGACCATGCTTTCCTTCGCCGACTGGCTCACCTTGTCCAGATAATTTTCCTCCCATGCTTCCACCGTCTTGTCGATGCGCACTACACGGCGGTAGCCGTCGGCGCTTTCCGCCTCGCTGACCGTGTAAATGGGGGTGTAGCTGTAATTCGTCACCTTGGTGGTGCCGGTGCTGGAATCCTTGGTGATCTCCAAATCCAGAATGATGGAGTAATTAGTGCCGCCCCGGGAGGCGTCGCCGAAGAAATCCCCCAGAGAATAGGCCACCAGCGTGCCTGCCAGCTCGTCATACTCAATGGCCTGCACCGTGTGGGGGTGGGTACCGATAATGACGTCCACGCCCTGCTTTTTCATCAGGTTGACGATGCTCTTCTGGGTGTCGCTGATGTCGTCGTTGTATTCGCTGCCCCAGTGGAGCAGAGCGATGGTGATGTCCGGCTTTTCCGCTTCCACAGCCTTCAGAACGCTGGTGATGCGGGTGCGGTCGATCTTGTCGTAGGTGCTGGCATAGTCCTCATAGAGGATGTTCACCAGATTGTCGTTTCCGGCGGGAAGTCCCCGGCCGCCCAGACCTTTGGTAAAGGCCACAAATGCAACCTTGACGCCCTGAGCTTCCGTGATGGTGTAGCCCTTGGACTGCTGGAACTCGGACTCCGAAGCGAACGCACCCACCGGCTCCAAGCCCGCTGCCCGGATGGTTTGCAGGGTGGAAGTCAGGCCAATCAGGCCGTTGTTGATGGTGCAGGAATTGGCCATCTGGATCAGGTCAACGCCCGCGTTGCGCAGACCCTCCAGCAGCTCCCGGGGGGCGGAGGTGGTGTCGCTGCCATAGGGTTCGCCGCAGATGTTGCCCTCCAGGTTCAGCACGGTCAAATCCGCGTCGGACAGGGTGGACGCCACGTCCATGAAGGCGCGGGTGTAATTGTAACCGCCCACGGCTACACCGGCGTTGATTACTGAGTTGGTCACGTTCAGGTCACCCGCCGCCTTGATGTGGATGGTGGTTTTGGTGCTTTTCTGAGCGCGGGTGGCCGGTTCTGTCGCCTGGGTGGGCTTCTGGGTGGGACGGGTCTCCGCCGCCACTGTCGTCTGGGAACTGTCGGAATGGCTGGTGAGGAACACAATCCCCGCCGTACACAGCACCAGCACCACCGCCGCCAGAATCAGCGTGATACGAAGCCGCTTAGCCTCGGCCTGCTGCTTTCTGCGCTGGGCTTCCCGCTTTTCACGGCGCATATTCATTTCATCGTCGTGCAGCGGCATGGCGTCGTCCTCCCAATTCTGAATGATGCTTTATTATACTGCATTTCCTCGGATAAAACAAGGGGTTATTCCCCAAAGTAGGCTCTCGTTTCCCCGGCGTTGCGGTGAATTTCCGCTTTCAGGTCGTCCAGAGAGGGAAATTTCCGCTCCGGGCGGAGAAAACGGTAGAATTCCAGCGTGATTTCCCGGCCGTACAGGTCGCCGTCGTAGTCCAGAATCCACGGCTCCACCGTGACGCTGCGCCCCTCCACCGTGGGTCGGACGCCAATGTTGGTCACGGCGCAATACCGCTTGCCCTCCACCACGGCGCGGCAGGCGTAGACGCCGAATTTCGGCTCTGCCAGCCCCTCCGGCAGGCGCAGGTTCGCGGTGGGGATGCCCAGCCGCCGCCCCAGCTGGTGTCCGTGAACCACGGAGCCGCTGAGAATATGGGGGTGCCCCAGAAATTTCACGGCAGTCTCCATGTCCCCCGTCTCGATCTGGCGGCGAATGTAGGTGCTGGACACCCGGATGCCATCGATCATCTGGTCGTTCACCACGGCACTGACAAGCCCGTTCGCCCGGCAGAAATCTTCCAGAGCGTCCGCGTTTCCCTCGCCCCGATAGCCGAAACGGAAGTCCTCGCCGCAGACGAACCCGGCAGCAGCATAGTCCCGTATCAGCATGTTGAGAAAATCCTGCCACGGCATGGTGTGCATCTGCTCGTCAAAGGGCAGCGTCACGACCTGCTCCATGGAAAAGCGTTCCCGAAGGAGTTTCTCCCGGTCGTAGGGCGTATTGATGAGGGGCGGGGTGTTCCCCAGCACCAGCGTATCCGGATGGGCGGCAAAGGTCACGACCCCGGCGCGGTAGTTTTCTTCCCGCGCTAAGGTTTTGCACCGGTCAAGCAGCGCGGCGTGGCCTACGTGTACCCCGTCGAAGAATCCAAGGGCATAAATCGTCTTGTTCATTGGTTCACCTGACAGGAACGGAGGCTTGCGGCAAAGGCCGGGGCTTTCCGTTCCGTTCTTTTATTGTACGTCAAAAAAGCTCTTTATGGTTGACATAACGCCGTCTTCCACCTTCGCCAGCATGAGAAATTCTCCCGACTGGCTGTAAGCGCGGTAGGTTCCGCTGGGAAGACTGACGGAAAAGGCGTTGCCGTTCCGGCACCGCTTTTCCTGATTGACGGTGAGCTTCACTGCGGGATAGCCCCGGAACATGGTGTCCACGTCCCGCAGATAGGTTTCCGGCTCCGCCGCTTCCAGCAGCTGCTGTAAGGGGACGGCCTCGGCGATGGTGTATTCCCCGGCCTGCGTCCGGCGCAGCGCCTGCATACATCCGCCGCAGCCCAGCGCTTCGCCGATGTCCGCGCACAAGGTGCGGATATACGTGCCCTTGGAGCAGCGCACCCGCAGATGGAGGGTATCCCCCTCCCGGGACAGCAGCGTCAGCTCGTGGATGGTGACGGGGCGGGGCTGACGCTCCACCTGCCTGCCCTTCCGGGCGAGGTCACACAGCTTCTGGCCGTTGACCTTCAGGGCGGAATACATGGGCGGGATCTGCATGATCTCCCCCCGGAAGCGTTCCAGTACCTCGGTAAGCTGTTCCTGTGTCACGCTGACCTCCCGGCGGGCACGTACCGTACCGGTGGTATCCTCAGTGTCGGTGGCGACGCCCAGAAGCAGCTCCGTTTCGTAGGTTTTTTCGGCGTGTTCAAAAAACTCTACGCCCCGGGTGCCGCGCCCCACAAACACGGGCAGCACACCGGTAGCCATGGGGTCCAGCGTACCGCCGTGGCCGATGCGCCGGGTGCCGAACACCCGCCGCAGCCGCGCCGTCACGTCCTGACTCGTCCACCCGGCGGGCTTGTCGATAATCACAATTCCGTTCATTTCAGTTCACTTCTGACATGACCGCTTCCACGGCCTTGACGGCCTCATCGAGAGGCAGCTTCATGGACGCGCCTGCCGCGCCCTTGTGGCCGCCGCCGCCGAAACGGACGGTGACCGCCGTGGCGTCGCAGCCGGGGACTGCCCGGACGGACAGCTTCGTCTCCCCGTCCACCGTCTCCCGGAGGGTCGCCGCCATGCGGACGCCCGCCACCGTGCGGGGGAAATTGGAGATGTTGTCCATATCGTCCTCGTTGACGCCGATCTCCTCCTCCACGGCACGGGGGATAGCGCAGATGGCCATTTCGCCGCCACGCAGCAGCTCCAGATGCTCCACGATCCACGCCTGCATTTTCAGACGTTCCAGCGTGTTCGTCTCAAACAGCTCCTGATTCAGCTCGTAGATCCGCGCCCCTGCCCGGGTACACAGCGCCGCCACGGAAAAGGTATGCGCCGTGGTATTGGAAAAGCGGAAGCAGCCGGTATCGGTGGAAACGCCCACATACACCGCCTCCGCCAACGCCCGGTCGGCCTTGACGCCCATCAGCTCCAGCACGTCCCACACCACCTCGGCGCAGGATGCGCTGTCCCCGTCCACCAGCTCCTGCTCCGTGAAAGAGGTCGCGGAGCTGTGATGGTCGATGCGCAGGGCAATCTTCCCCAGCAGCGGCCGGAAATCCGCAGGAAGCATCTCGGGAGACGCCACGTCCACCGAGACGACGGTGTCGCCTTCCTCCACCCATGGCTTGGTCAGCCCCTCATGGAGCCACGCAAACCGGGGCGTCACTTCTTTGTTGACAAGCACATGGGCGGTCTTGCCCAGCTGCCGCAGCCCCCGGCACAAGGCGGCAGAGCTGCCGACGGTGTCCCCGTCCGGGCGGCGGTGGGACAAAATGGCGAAATGGTCGTGTTCCAGAAGAAACCGCGCCGCATCAGCTCTCGTCAGAATCTTCATCGTGTTTGACCTCCAGGGAGTTGATCAGCTTCAGCATTCTCGCGCCGTAGGTGATGGAATCGTCCTCAGACCAGACGATCTCCGGGCTGTAGCGCAGCTGCAAATTGTGTCCCAGCTGGCGGCGCAGGTATCCGGCGGCGGATTTTAACCCCGCCATGGCGTCCTTTACCCGCTCCTCCTGCAAAAAGCTGACATATACCTTGGTATAGCGCAGATCCGGGGTGGTTTCCACCCGGGTAATGGAGATCATCGTGTCCTGCACTCTGGGGTCCTTCACGGTACGAAGCAGGGCGGACAGCTCCTTCTGGATCTCCTCATTGATCCGATTGATTCGGTTGGATGACATTGGGTACTCCTTTCAGCAGCACATCGGGGGTTTCCCCTCTGTGCAATAACAGTTTTCGCCGCGCCGCGAGGGGGAAACTCTGAATAAACCGTCTGCGGCTGAGCAGCGGATCTTTTCCCCCAGCTGTGCGGTTTCCAAAGCGGGAAATACACAAAGTATTTCTCCGCTTTGGAAGCCTTCATCTGGTGAAAAATCTCTCGCTGTCAGCTCTTGCCAGTTTATCCAGAGCTTCCCCGTGCGGCACGGCGAATAACTTAGCGTTTCACTTCCTGCATGACAAAGCACTCGAAAATGTCGCCTTCCTTGATGTCGTTGTACTTCACGACGCTCATGCCGCACTCGTAGCCGGCGGTGACTTCCTTGACCGCGTCCTTGAAGCGCTGCAGGGAGCCGATCTCGCCTTCGTGGATGACGATGTTGTCCCGCAGAACGCGCACCTGAGAATCCCGGGTGACCTTGCCGTCCTTGACCATGCAACCGGCAATGGTGCCGATGGCGCTGACCTTGTAGGTCATGCGCACTTCCGCGTGGCCGATGACAACTTCCTCGAATTTGGGCGCCAGCATACCCTTCATGGCGGCTTCGATCTCGTCGATGGCGTCGTAGATCACGCGGTAGAACCGCATATCCACATTGGCGCGGTGGGCGCTGGCCGCGGCGGCGGCGTCGGGGCGGACGTTGAAGCCCACCACAATGGCGCCTGCGGTGGAGGCAAGCAGAATGTCGCTTTCGTTGATGGCGCCGACGCCCGCGTGGATGACACGGACGCGGACTTCCTCGTTGGAGATCTTCTCCAGAGAGGATTTCAGCGCTTCGGCGGAGCCCTGCACGTCGGCCTTGACGATCAGCGGCAGCTCCTTCATTTCGCCCTCCTGCATCTTGGCGAACAGATTGTCCAAGGTGACCTTCTGGTTCATCTTGGCCAGGGCGTCCTTCTGCGCCTGACGGCGCTGCTCCACCAGCTCACGGGCCATACGCTCGTCGGTGACGGCGTTGAACTCGTCGCCCGGCGTGGGCACGTCGGCAAGGCCGGTGATCTCCACAGGCACGGAGGGGCCGGCGGTCTTGACAGTGCGTCCTTTGTCGTTGGTCATAACACGGACACGGCCGACGGCGGTACCGGCAATGACGATATCGCCCTGCTTCAGCGTGCCGTTCTGCACCAGCAGCGTCGCCACGGGACCCCGGGCCTTATCCAGCCGCGCTTCGATCACCACGCCCTTGGCGCGGCGGTTGGGGTTGGCCTTCAGCTCCAGCACCTCGGCGGTGAGGATGACCATTTCCAGCAGATTGTCCAGACCCTGACCGGTCTTGGCGGAGATGGGGCAGATGACGGTCTCGCCACCCCACTCCTCGGGGATCAGGTCGTACTTGGTCAGCTGCTCCTTGATCTTGTCGGGGTTGGCGGTGGGCTTATCCATCTTATTGATGGCGACGATAATGGGAACGTCCGCAGCCTTGGCGTGGTTGATGGACTCGATGGTCTGGGGCATGATGCCGTCGTCGGCGGCAACCACCAGAATGGCGATGTCCGTGGACTTCGCGCCGCGGGCACGCATGGAGGTAAAGGCCGCGTGGCCGGGGGTATCCAAAAACGTGACCATATTCCCGTTCACGTCCACGGTGTAAGCGCCGATGTGCTGGGTGATGCCGCCAGCTTCTTCCGCAGTGACGGAGGTCTTGCGGATGGCGTCCAGCAGGGAGGTCTTGCCGTGGTCAACGTGACCCATGACCACTACGACGGGGGCGCGGGTCTCCAGCTCTTCGGCGGTATCCACATGGTCGTCGATGATCTGCTCCTCGATGGTGACGGTGACTTCCTTCTCCACCTTGCAGCCCATCTCGGTGGCCACGAACTCGGCGGTGTCAAAATCGATGCTCTGGTTGATGGCGGCCATGACGCCGTTCTTCATCAGGCACTTGATGACCTCTCCGGCGGTCTTCTTCATCCGGGAAGCCAGCTCGCCCACGGTGATCTCCTCGGGGATCTTCACCGTCAGAGGTGCCTTCCGGGCGACCTCCATCTGCAGGCGGCGCATTTTCTCCTGCTCCTCGTTCCGGGACTTGCTGCCGCGGAACTTGCCGTTTTGCTGCTTATTGCCCTGCTGACCCTTCTTGCCGCCGATGCGCTGCTTGCCGCCCTGATAATTCTGCACCTTCTCGGAGACCAGATTGTCCACGTCGGCAAAGCGTCCGGCGTTGACCTGCACGGCGGAGGTGTCCACCACCCGGCGCTCCCGCTTCCGTTCAGGCTCCTTGGGCTTGTCTGCCTTGGCAGGCTGCGCGCTGGGCGCGGCGGGCTGCTGGGGACGGTTCTGATTCTGGGGCTGGGACTGAGGCTTCGCCTGCTGGGGCTTCGCGGCCTGCTGGGCTTCCTGCTTGGGAGCCTCGGCCTTGGGGGCTTCGGGCTTGGGCGGCTCCGCCTTGGGCGCGGGCTTCACGGCAAACACCTGTTCCAGCGACGCGATCTGGTGGGTCTGGGTCATGCTGTCAAACACCAGATTCAGTTCCTCATCGGTGAGCACCTGCGTATTGGACTTGGGCTTCTGAAAATACTTGGAGATGATGTCCGCGATCACCTTCGGCGCAACGCCGAAGTCTGCCGCGACCTCCTTCAAACGATACTTCACTAAACTCATACGATAAAACGCACCTCCAAAATATGACAAGCGGAAAGCGGAACGCAGGGGATATGCGCTTCTGCGCTCTGCTTACTACTCAAAACTACTGCTTCTTTTTCCCTTTTCGCACATTTTTTACATGGGCTTTCGCTTCGGCCTGATGCTTCTTTACCTTTTCGGCCTTGGCGGAAAGCACTTCCAGAGCTTCCCGGTTTTTCTCCGGTTCGCCAAGCGCCGTCAGTAGAGTCAGCGCCAGCCGGACATCCGTCACGGCGGCGATGGCAAGGCTGGTCCGGCCGATGGCGAAGCCCATTTCCTCTTTGGTGGATTTCAGGCGGACGCACTGCTGGTCGGTTCCGGCGGCGAAGGATTTTGCCCGGCGCCATGTGTGGTCGGAAGCGTCGGCGGCTACCAGAATCAGGTACGCCTTTCCCGCCCGGGCGATCGCGCCTACCGGCTCCTCGCCCAGCTCCGCCATGCCGCCCTTGCGGGCTATGGACAGATATTGCAGCGCCTTATCCATTCTCCATCTCCTTTTCCAGCCGCTGGTAGACCTCCTCCGGGATGGTCACTTCCAGACTGCGATCCAGCGCTTTGGAGCGGATGGCCTTTTTCAGGCACTCGGGATTGGGACAGATGTACGCGCCCCGGCCGTTTTTCTTGCCGCCGAAGTCCAGGCTGACCTCGCCCTCGGGGCTGCGGACGACCCGGATCAGCTCCCGCTTGGCCTTCCGTTCCCGGCAGCCCATACACTGCCGCTGGGGAATTTTCTTCTGCATCGAACTGCCTCCTTATCGCCCTGAATTTTTATGCTTCCTCCGTCTCCTCGGCAGGTTCGGCCTGAGAGGCGGGCTTGATGTCGATCTTATAGCCGGTCAGGCGGGCGGCCAGACGGGCGTTCTGACCCTCCTTGCCGATGGCCAGAGACAGCTGGTCGTCGGGGACGATCACCCGGCAGGCTTTCTGGCCGGGGATCAGGCTGACGTCAATGACATCCGCAGGGCTGAGGGCAGCCCGGACATACTGGCAGGGGTCTTCGCTCCACACCACGATGTCGATCTTCTCGCCGCCCAGTTCCTTCACGACGGCACCCACACGTCCGCCGTGAGGGCCGACGCAGGCGCCCACGGGGTCGATGCCCTCCATGGCGGCGCGAACTGCCATCTTGGAACGGGAACCGGCTTCCCGGGCGATGTTGCGGATCTCCACCTGACCGTCGGCGATCTCCGGGGTCTCCAGCTCGAACAGGCGGCGCACCAGATTGGGATGGGTGCGGGAGACGTGGATCAGCGGGCCGCGGCCCATCTTATGAACCTCCAGCACGTACACCCGGATCATGTCGCCCTCGTGGTGGGTTTCGCCGGGGATCTGCTCGCCAGCCTGAAGCACGGCATCGGAGGTATCATTACCCTGACCGATGCGCAGGAACATATCGCCGGTGGTGGGGTCGATGCGCAGCACGGTGCCGGTCATCAGCTCCTGTGCCTTGTTGGAATAGCTTTCGTAGGCCACGCCCTGTTCGGCTTCCCGGATGCCCTGAATGACCACCTGCTTGGCGGTCTGGGCGGCGATGCGGCCGAATTTCTGGATGTCCACGGGGATGTTCACCGGGTCGCCCACCTGAACGTCGGGGTTATAGTTCCGGGCGGCGTCGATGGGGATCTCCAGCGCGGTATCCTCCACTTCCTCCACGGCGGTCTTGACGATGTGCATGGAAAGTCCATGCTCGCTCAGATCGACCACCACATTGTCCGCCGGGACGTCCCGGCGATCCTCCCGGTCTTTGCGGTAGGCGTTGGTCAGCGCCTGTTTCAGACGCTCCACCATATAGTCCACAGGGATGCCCTTGAGCTTTTCCAGCTCCCGCAGGGACGCGAAAATCTCCGCGCCGATGTCCACCTTGGGGGCTTCCGCCTGCTTTTTGGCTGTCTTTCTTGCCATTTTATTCTGTCCTCCTATCAGAATTCCACACGAAGCCGCACCAGCGCGACCTCGGATTTTTCAAACGTTACGGTTTCCTTCCCCGCCTCCACGGTCAGCCTGCCGTCCTCGTAACCGCGCAGGACGCAGGGAATTTCCTTCATGCCGTTTCTGGGGCGGTAGAGCTTGACGGTGATGGGGCTGCCCAGATATTTCTGGAAATCGGAGGGGCGCTTCAGCACCCGTTCCAGTCCGGCGGAGCAAACCTCAAAATGGTAGGAGCCGGGAATCGGGTCCTTTTCGTCCAGAATGGGGTCAACGGCGCGGGAGATGGCCTCGCAGTCGTTGATGTCCACGCCGCCGTCCTTGTCAATATACAGCCGCAGGAAATATTCGCTGCCCTCCCGGACGTATTCCACGTCCCAAAGCTCGCAGCCGTGTTCTTTTACGATGGGCTCGGCGAAGGCCGCCACTTGTTCGGTAACTTTCATGGATACACCCTTTCCCTGAGTCTGTCCGAAAGGTGGCTTTCACCTCTCTCAGACACGACCTTAATCAGCAAGAAAGAGAGGCGCTCGCGCCTCTCTTTCCTACCTTCTACCTGTTCACGTTAGGATTATATCACTGTTTTTCCTGTTTGGCAAGAGGGTTTTCACAAATTCCGGGACTTTTTTTCAACATTTTGCCCAATCGGCGGTGGAAAACGCCCTTGAAGGAAAGCGCTTCGGATGATACAATACTCAAAAATAATTTTCCAGAATACGCAACCTTTTCCGCTTCTCATACGTTCTATTGGCAGAAGTACTTCTACGGGGAAGCTCTGGATCAATCGGCGAGAGCTGACAGCGAGAGATTTTTCACCAGATGAAGGTTTCCAAAACGGAGGAATACTTTGTGTATTTCCCGCTTTGGAAACCGCACAGCTGGGGAAAAAGATCCGCTGCTCAGCCGAAGACGATTGAGCCAGAGTTTCCCCCCAACAAAAAGGGGCTACATATGAAACTGTCAGCTGAGGATGCCTTTCGCTTATACGGCGACCGTGTTTTCTCTGCGGCGTTCAGCGTCACAGGGAATCAGGCGGACGCCGACGACGCGGTGCAGGATACATATCTGCGGTACTGTTCCTATGACAAGGAATTTACCGACGAGGATCACATCCGCGCATGGCTTTTGCGGGTCGCCATCAACCGTGCCAGAGATCAGAAGCGTTCCTTCTGGGAAAAGCACCGGGTCTCATGGGAGGACTATATGGAAACGCTGTCCTTTGAAGCGCCGGAGGATAAGTCCCTCTTTGAGGCGGTCATGTCCCTGCCCGCCAAGTACCGGACGGTGATCCACCTGTTTTATTACGAGGACTACAGCGTCGCCCGGATCGCGGAGATTCTCCACTCGCGGGAAGGCACCGTCAAAAGCCAGCTGAACCGGGGACGGCAGCTCCTGAAAACCAAACTGATGGAGGCGTGGAACGATGACGAATAAGGAAAAGTACCGGCGTGCCTTCGGCGTGCTTCATGCCTCCGAGGATATTTTGACGGAGGTAACCCATATGGAAACGAAAAAGCATTTTTCCCTGCGGAAGGCGGTGCTGCTGTGCGCTGCGGTGATTGCGGTATTTGCCATGGCGGGCGTCTGCTACGCGGAAGACGTGGGCGGCATTCAGCGAACCATCCAGCTCTGGTGCTACGGCGATCAGACCGACGCCGTTCTGGAAATTCAGGACGGCAGCTACGAGCTGACCTACGAAGCTGCCGACGGGGTACACAGCGAAGGGGGCGGCGGTGTAGCCATCGACGCCTTTGGCCGGGAGCGCCCTCTGACGGAGGAAGAGCTTCTGGAAGACCTTCAGAACAGAATCGATGTGACCTACCGGGAGGACGGAACGGTGTGGGTCTACTACAAAGATCAGAGCATGGACATCACCGATCTCTTTGACGAAAACGGCGTGTGCTTCGTCCAGTTGAAGGACGGCAAGAAGACCGTCTATCTGACCGTCGAGTACGATAGCTGTTTCAGCTGGAGCACAGAATGCTACCTCCAGCCCACCCAGCGCCATTCCTGACTGCAAAAATTCCTCTGTTGCCACCGCAGCAGAGGAATTTTTTACTCCCGTTCCTTCACCAGCATGGGGGTGAACATGGGCTTGCCGAAGCGGGTGACGAACCGCTGGCATTTTACCAGAAACGCGTAGTACACGTTGTACCCGCAGCCCAGCATCGTCTCCGCGTTGGCCATGCCCTTGGCAAGGATCACGTCCGCGTCCGACAGCGCCGCGGTGGCTTCCTCGCTCAGCATATCCAGCTGGGTGCCCGCCACCCGGTTGCCGTTGTCGATCACCGGGAAGGGAATTCCCACGGCGGCGGCGTCCTCCCGGGTCGCGTCGTTCTGGGCAATGGCGCCCCGGACGCAGAAAGTGACGGAAATATCCGGATACGCCGCCGCGATTGCCTCGGCCAGCACCCGGTCAAAGCCGATCTCTCCGGCATTGTCCGTCAGGTACACCAGCTTCCCGCCCCGGCGTAAGTCCCGGCAAAAGTAAGCGTACACCTGCTCATCCAGCTCCATTTCCAGCGCCTTGTCCAGCATTTCCTCCAGCTTTTCAAAGCTGACCTGCCCCTGCAAGGCGGAAAAATCCAGATAATTTCCCAGAATGGCAAATTGCAGTCCCGCGAAAACCGGGTCTTTGGCGGCGGTGACCTTCTCCCGGATTGCGGGAAGCCGCTCCAGCACGAAGTGGTTGGAATCCAGCTTTTCCTGACGGAAACGGTCATAGTCAAGGCCGTACATATCGTGAAGCAGGTCGGTGATCTGGGGCCCGAACCAGGGGGAGGACACCCCCTCCGGCGCGGCGATGCACAGCTTCATGATCTCTTTGGCAAAGGCCATTGCCTGCTCCTCCGTCCCCAGAGTCTGGGCGAGGGCGATGTTTCGCCGCAGAAGGCATTGCAGGCAGTAAGTGTCGATTGGGATACTCATGGAACCTCCATAATGTTTATAACTTCAGCAAATCCTCAAAGGAATCGATTTTCCCGGCGTACCCCGCCGGGGTGCCGAAGCCGTAGCTTGCCCAGAGGAAGGGAACGCCCGCTTCCACCGTGGCCTCGTAATCCCCCTGGGTGTCGCCGATGTAGGCGCAGGAGGTGATATGGTATTTCTCCATTAGGGCGCGGATGGTTTTCCCCTTGCTGGTGCCGGTGTCGCCGAAGCACAGATGGCCGGTGATGCAGCCGGTCAGCCCCAGCTTGGAAATGCACAGCTCCGGATAGCCCTGCTGACTGTTGCTGACGATGAACAGGCGGTGCGTCTTCGCCAACTCTTCCATCGTCTCCCGGACGCCGGGGTAGCCGATGTGACAGGGGTTTTCGTGGAGGTAGCGGTTTTCCGTCTCCATGCACCGCGCCATCAGGGCGTAGCGCTCCTTTTCCGGAAAGTCGGCAAAGATGACGTCGGCGATCTCCGTCATCACCCGGCCGAACAGGGGTTTCAGGGTCTCCGCCGTGATGCAGTACCGGGAAAGCCCTTCCTTTTCCAGCTGGATGTTGTACCCCTCCGCCACCAGCGCCCGGGAATCCCAGAGGGTGCCGTCAATGTCAAAAATCAGGCTCTCGTAATTCATGTTTCCTCCAGATGCCGCTGGATGCGGCCGACGATCATGTCCAGCGCCACCAGATTTTTTCCGCCCTCGGGGACGACGATGTTGGCGTACTTCTTGCTCGGCTCCACGTACCGCTCGTGCATGGGCTTGACCGTGTCCTGATACTGCTTCAGCACGCTTTCCAAAGTTCTTCCCCGCTTGTTCACGTCCCGCTTGATGCGGCGGCACAGGCGGATGTCCGCGTCGGTGTCCACGAAAATCCGGATGTCCATGAGGTTGCGCAGCTCCTCGTTCTCGAAGATCAGAATGCCCTCCACGATGATGACCTTTTTCGGCACGATGTGAATGGTCTGCTCCGACCGGTTATGGATGGTGAAGTCGTACACCGGGCATTCGATGGCGTGCCCCCGGCGCAGCTCTTCCAGATGGTAGACCATCAGGCTGGTGTCGAAGGCGGCAGGCTCGTCGTAATTGAGCTGACTGCGCTCCTCGTAGGTCATGTCGTCGTGGCGCTTGTAATAGTTGTCGTGGCTGATGACCGTGACCATGCCCTCAAAGCGGGAGATCAGATTGTTCATCAGGGTGGTTTTGCCGCTGCCCGTACCGCCCGCAATGCCGATGACCAGAATATTGTCGTCCATAATCTTTTCCTCCATATCTATTTCTCATCCAACAGCTTCCGGGACAATTCGAGAATTGACTCATCCGGGAGACTGTTGGTGAGGATGACCTCGCCTGTTCCGTTTTCCAGAAGCCCCGCTTCCGCCAGACGGCGGCGGGTCTCCCGGGCGGTGCCGTCGCCCCCGTCCAACAGGGCAACGCCGCTTCCCAGCACCCGGGAAATGGCCTTCGCCGCGAAGGGGTAATGGGTGCAGCCCAGCACCACCTCGTCCAGCTTCCCCTGATAGGGGGCGAACAGCTCCCGCAGAAGACTTTCCGCTTCCGGGGAATCCGCCTGCCCCCGCTCCACCAGCTCCACCAGCCCCGGTGCGGGAATTTTATAGATCCGGCAGCTCTGGTCGTAGCGGTGCATCAGCGCTTCAAACTTTTCCTCCCGTAGGGTCATGGGCGTGGCCATCACGCCGATGCCGCCGCCGTGATACCGGTCATAGGCCAGCTTGAGGGCAGGCTCAATGCCGATGACGATGGTATCCGGATAGGCTTCCCGCAGGTCGTGAATGGCGGCGGAGGTCGCGGTGTTGCAGGCCACCACCAGCGCCTTGACTCCGCGCGCCATCAGATGCCGCGCCGCGGCAAAGGTGAGGGCTTCCACCTCGTCCTTGGTTTTGGTGCCGTAGGGGGCGTTGGCGGAGTCGCCGAAATAGAGGTACCGCTCCCCGGGCATGACCCGCCGCAGGTGCCGCAGCACGCTGATGCCGCCCACGCCGGAGTCAAAGACGGCAATGTAATCCTGTTTGGTGTTCATGGTTTCACCTGGTTGTTTTCCGGGGCGGGCGCGTGGCCGCCCCATGTTTTCTATATAGTATCAAATTTCCGCCGTTCTTTCAATGGCTCGTTGCTTTTTTCGTGGATTTTTTGGAAGCGAATGCTCCCCCGGCTGCTGATGCAGCCGGGGGAAGAAATCACTATTTTGTAACGGGAATGCTGACCCGCTTGCTTTCCAGCAAAAGCTCATCGGTGTCATGATCCAGGACGCCCAGCACCAGCTCCAGGGAGGTGATGTCCCGAACCCGCTCCACGCCCGCGTCATACAGCCACATTTCGCACTTGCCCCAGGCGTCCGGCGCAAGCTCGTCGAACAGGAACAGATCAGCGGATTCGCCGTTCACATAGGTTTCCATCGTGTAGAGCCAGATATTCCGCTCGGAATGATTCTCTACCCGGAACCGGAAGGCGCCGTCCTCGCAAAGCTCACCCTCGCTGCCCGTGTAGGTAAGGGTGATGCCCGCCTCCTCCAGAACCGTCGTGCCGCCGCTCTCCACCGACCGGACATTGTTCTTGTCTGCGCGCAGGGTAATGGGGGGCGTAGAATCCAGCGGATTGTAGTCGCTGGCATCCGTCACTTCCAAGCAGAACGAGAGTTCGCCGATCGTTTCAATATTTCCGCTTTCAAGGTCGGTATCGTTGACCCAGATCGAGGTCATTTCCTCCCGCCCCGCTTCCAGCAGGATGAAAAAGAGACGATCCTCCGTCATGTAGCCGTTGACGCAGTCCATGCTGCTCATGAGCATAACGTCCCGGTCTGAATCGTTGCGCAGGTAGACGGGAATCTCGTCCGTGTATGTGTCTCCGTCCTTCCAGTCGGCCACGGCCAGAATACCGTCCTTGTCGTACAGGACGGTCTGGTGGTGGAAATCCTCCGGGCGAATCACCGCTTCCGTCTCCCAGGTGTCCCCGTCGTCGCTCCACAGGGAGGACATGCTGCTCACTTTTTCGGTAATGAACTCCGTCAGCACGTACTGCGCCACCATGAACGCGGTTACGATCAGAATCGGCCAGAGCCACTTGGGGCTGGTCTTTTTCCGCCGGCCGGAATACTGCCTGCATTCTTTTTGCCGGGTGGGGACACTCCGGCGGACGGGTCTGTCCTCGGGCTGCTCAATGATCAACGGCTCCCCCTCGTGGGTGTGCAGGCCGTGGGCGATTTCTTCGGTAAACGGCTCGTAGTAGCATTCCCGGCAACGCTTGCCGTTGTAGGGCGCGCCGCAGCAGGGGCATCTTTTCATTTGGGTTCACACTTCCGCACCATCCGGTGCCGCCTTCCTTTTGGTTTCCAATTTTAATTGTAACATAGGGGTCAACCCTCCGCAACAGCATGAACACGGGATTTTTTGCCGCTTCACGGGAAACCTCCCTCTTTATGGCAAAACCGTTGCATTCTTCCGTCCGAAACGGTATAATGTCAGAAAAACACTCGGGAGGAATTTTTATGGATTTGAACATCGGCCGTATGCCCCACGGGCCGCGGAACTCCATCGCGGACGTGTCAGGCGTCCGCGTCGGCCACTGCACCGTGGATGATGAACGGCATAAAACCGGCGTGACGGTGATCCTGCCCTGCGAGGACGACATTTTCCGCAATAAAATGCCCGCGGCTTACCACGTTCTCAACGGCTTCGGAAAAACCACCGGTCTGATGCAGATCGGGGAGCTGGGGACGCTGGAAACCCCCATCGCTTTGACGAACACCCTGAACGTGGGGTTGGTTCACGACGCCATGGTGGAATATATGTGCCGTCAGGGGGAGCGCCGGGGATATCCGGTTCTTTCCGTGAACCCCGTGGTGTGCGAGTGCAACGACGCATCTCTGAACGACATCCGTCACCGGGCGGTGGGGCAGGCAGAGGTGTTCGCCGCCATTGCCGCCGCGTCGGCGGACTTTGCGCAGGGCGACGTGGGCGCGGGCAAGGGCATGACCTGCCACGACCTGAAGGGCGGCATCGGTTCCTCTTCCCGGCTTGTGGAGATCGGCGGTGAGACCTTCACCGTGGGCGTGCTGGTTCTGACGAACCACGGGTGTCTGCGGGATTTGACCGTCGGCGGGGAAAACATCGGCAAGGAGATCGAACGGCGCATCCGGGAGGACACTCCGGACGAGGGCAGCTGCATCATGATCGTCGGCACCGACCTGCCCGTCACCTCCCGCCAGCTGGGACGGATCATCCGTCGGTGCAGCGTGGGGCTTGCCCGGCTGGGCAGCTACATCGGCCACGGCAGCGGCGAAGTCATGGTAGGCTTTTCCACCGCCAACCGGATTCCGGCACAGGGTGACTGCCTGAACTTCCGCTGCATCCACGAGTCCCACATAGACGACGCCTTCCGCGCCGTGGCGGAGGCCACCGAAGAAGCGGTACTGCGCTCCATGCTGGAAGCCCACCCGGTAACGGGCTATACCGGCAAGGTGCGCCGGAGCCTTGGCGAATTCTGGCAGCCCTGAACAGCGAAAAATCCCCGCGGCACTTTGGGTGCCGCGGGGAATCTTACATTATCCGAACCGGAATTACAGCAGGGTAGCGAAGTGCTTGATGGTGCGGACCATCTGAGAAACATAGGAGTTCTCGTTGTCGTACCAGGAAACGACCTGCACCTGGCTGGTGCCGTTGCCCAGATTGATGACCATGGTCTGGGTGGCATCGAACAGGGAGCCGAAACGCATGCCAACGATGTCGGAGGAAACGATCTCATCGGTGTTGTAGCCGAAGGACTCGGTGGCCTGAGACTTCATCTGAGCGTTGATCTCTTCCTTGGTGGGGTTGCCCTCAACAACGGCGTTCAGGATGGTGGTGGAGCCGGTGGGGGTGGGAACACGCTGAGCAGCGCCGATCAGCTTGCCGTTCAGCTCGGGGATGACCAGACCGATGGCCTTGGCAGCGCCGGTGGAGTTGGGAACGATGTTCACAGCACCCGCACGGGAACGACGCAGGTCGCCCTTGCGCTGGGGGCCGTCCAGAATCATCTGGTCGCCGGTGTAGGCGTGGATGGTGCACATAATGCCGGACTGGATCTTCCAGCCGTCGTTCAGAGCCTTGGCCATGGGAGCCAGGCAGTTGGTGGTGCAGGAAGCGGCGGAGATGATGTTGTCTTCCTTGGTCAGGGTGTTGTGGTTAACGTTGTAAACGATGGTGGGCAGGTCATTGCCGGCAGGAGCGGAAATGACGACCTTCTTGGCACCGGCGTCGATGTGCGCCTGAGCCTTGGCCTTGGAAGTGTAGAAACCGGTGCACTCCAGAACAACGTCAACACCCAGCTCGCCCCAGGGCAGCTCGGCAGCGTTGGCCTTGGCGTAAATGGTGATCTTCTTGCCGTCCACAGTGATGAAGTCCTCGCCGGCCTCAACGACGTGACCCTGAGCAGCGTAGTTGCCCTGAGTGGAATCGTACTTCAGCAGGTGAGCCAGCATCTTGGGAGAGGTCAGGTCGTTGATAGCGACGACTTCAAAACCCTCGGCACCGAACATCTGACGGAAAGCCAGACGGCCGATACGGCCAAAACCATTGATTGCAACTTTAACAGACATGGTAATTCCTCCATTTTTATTACTGCCGGAAGGCAGTATTTTACTTTTCAGGTACGGCATTCGATATCTCCGTACGGAATCCATTATACAATAATCCCACTGCGTTGTAAAGTGTAATTTTCGTAAAATTCCGATCAGTTTTTGCTATTTTTCGGTGCATGTTGCTCATTTGCGCAAAAGCGCCCGCCGCGTGACGCTGCGGGCGCTTTTCATTTCCCGGAATATCCGCCCCAAACTCAGGACGCGGCCGTGGTTTCGGCGGGCTGCTCCGGCATTCCTTCGCAGACGACGGGGGACTGAGGCGTGCAGATGGCCATGTAGGTGTTGCCCCGGCCAAGCTCCAGCGGCTCGCCGCTTTCCGTGAAGAAACGGAACGGCTCCTTATCGCCGCCGCACATCCAGACGATGGGGATGAGCTTGCCGCCGCAGGCAAAGTAGCCCTTGCCGCCGGCATTGAAATCCGCGATGTGGTAAATGCCGGTGGTGGTGATGTCCGCGTACATGACGATGACGTTCCGGAACGCTTCGACTTCCTCAGTCTTCAGGTCGGTCATAACCTTGCCGTACTGGTTGAAGGCGTATTTGCCCGTGCTCTCGTCGTAGACCATCCGGGTTTCCTTTCTGGCCTTTTCGTAGACCAGCGTGATGCTGATGTCCTTGGCCTCAACACCGTCCGCCGGGGTGCCGTCGTCGGTGAAGTCGAAGCCGTAGTCCCGCTCCAGCGTCATGGGGTAGCCCTGAGACTCGGCGTAGGCTTTGATGCCGGAACCGATGCCGTAGAGGGTGTTCTCCAGCGCGCCCTTGCGCTCGGTGTCCCGATAGGAAGCGCCGGTGGAGGCCACCACCCATTCGTCAATGTTGAAATTTTCCACGCCCCGCTCCTTGGCGTCTGCCAGCGCCTGCGCGGAGCCGCCCGCGTGGGACAGGATCAGGTCATAGTGCTGGGCAATGCTGTTGAACATGGGCCGGGTGGAACGGGTGGAGCCGATGGCGTCCACGGAGTCGATGTCGGTAAACAACGCCAGACAGCGCACCACGCTGTCCATGTTGACGTAGCACTCGATCAGCATGTCCGCCTTCACCACACCCACATGGGGAATATTGTCCGCCAGATTGCTCACGGTGTTGGCAAAAATTCGGCCGGTGAAGGGCGCGTCCAGAACCTCGCCGTTCAGGGGGTTGACATAAACCTCCGGTTCCGTGGTCGGCACGGTGGTCGGTTCCGCCGTGGGTTCCGCGGTGGGTTCGGCGGTCGGCGCAGCGGTGGTCTCCGGCGCCGTCGCGGGAGTTGTGGCAGGCGCGCTCCTGGCACCGCAGCCGCACAGCAGCAGCGCCAAGGTAAGCGTCAGGGCAATAACTCTTTTCATAATCTTCTTCCTTTCCTGTTGGTAGATATTTTTCCGCAGATCTGCGGTCTCTCTCAGCTGAACTGCGTGGCAACCTTACTGCTCTCCATGGTCTTGCCCAGCGTGTAGTAGAACACGTTGTCCCGGGCGGGGTTCAGGTCGCTCAGCACGCCCCGTTTGGCGTAGATGGCGTAGTAACCGGCCATCACGGGGATGATCCGGCCGTCGTCCGCCACCAGCTTGTGCAGGTTATAGTAGTTGCCTCTGTCCGCCAGAGACTGATTGACCATGTTGTAGATCGTCTCGTTGGCGAGGCCGCCCCAGCTCATTTCGCCCCACGGCCGGTAGAATTCCGACAGGTCCGCCGTTGTGGGCAGCTTCGTGATGCCGAGGTAAATGTCGTAGTTGGCCGCCTGAAGCCGGGCTTCGTAGACGCTGGTGGGACTTTCCACCGTCTCGCAGGCAAGACCCAGCTCCGTCAGCGTGGCCGCGATGTTCCGGGCGCAGCGCAGGCGGGCGGAATCGTCGCTGTTGACCAGCAGCTGCAGCGTCCTCGGCACGCCCTTGTCGTTGGTGGGAACGCGGAATTTGCTGGCCGCGTCGATGAAGCGCATCTCGTCGTAATCATAATTTGCTGCCAGACTTTTGCTGTAATACGGCGACATGGGGGAAATGGGCAGGGTCGTGGGCAGCGCCAGTCCGCCGTAGTTGTCGTCCACCAGCGTCTGCCGGTCGATGCCGTAGGTCAGGAAGGTACGCAGGGTGCCGTCGTCGAAAAATTTACTGTAGGTGACGTTGCAGCCGATATACATCATGAAGCCGCTGTCCACTTCCCACAGCTCAAAGTCGCAGCGGTAGTCGGCGTAGGAATCCGTCTGGGGGTTGGTGCAGACCACGCTCAGGCCGGAAAACTCAAACTCGTCCCGGATCTGGGAAGGGGATTCCGCTTCCACAAGGGCGATGGAGGAATCCTTTGCCACCAAGTCGTCGCTGCTGCACCACCAGCCCACCACCCGCTGCAAGTGCTTGCCGCCGATGCCGTCTTCCAGAGAGTAGGGGCCGGTTCCAAGGGGGTTGTCCACGGTCACTTCCGAAGCCTTGACGATGGGGATATCCAGCAGCAGCGCCAGATTCTGGTACGGCGTGTCAAGGAAAAAGTCCACGCCGCCGTCGCTGGACAGCTCCACACGGGCAATGTGGGTGAAGCGTCCCTTGTAATACACGTTCTGCCGCGCCTGCTCGTAGCTCGCGACCACGTCCTGCACCGTGACCCGGGTGCCGTCGGAGAAGGTCGCGTCGGGTTCCAGATAGATCGTCCATGTACGGTTATCCGGGGTGACCTGATACTGAGAGCACAGAATGGGGGTCGTATTGTTCTTGGAGTCCACCGCGAACAGTCCCTGATACATCAAAGACATGACCACGCGGTTGGTGTAGTCGCTGCCGTACAGGGGGTTCATGGAGCGGTCGGGATAGTAGGCCAGCGTCAGATCCTGAGAGTCCGGCGCGATGGTTTCCTCCGCCGGGTCCTCCCCCTCCATCAGAAGGGCGTCTCCCGTGGGGACGTAGGCGGAATTGTCGATGCTCCCGACGCAGCCGGTGAAGCACCCCAGACAGAGGATAAGCGCCAACAGCACGGATATTCCCTTTTTCATCCCGTCACCTCCTGACAGACGATCACCGCGCCCTGGGACCCGCGCTCCCCGCCGGTCGCCCGGTGGGACCAGAAGCGGTCGCAGCTGCACACGGTGCAGTCTCTACTTAAGTCAATGTGTTCCACGCCGCAGCGGCGCAGAACCATGGCGTTGATCTGCTTTAAGTCCAGATGGTATTTTTCGCCCCGTTTTTCGATGTAATCGTCCACCTCCGGGCCGAAGGCGGCGCGCATGGCCTCGGGGACGTCAGCGTCCGTCTCAAAATGGCACATGCCGATGTTGGGGCCGATGGCCGCGCGGATGTTCTCCGGCTTCGCGCCGAAGTTCTCCGCCATGGCGCGCACCACCTTTGCGCCGATGGCCTGCGCCGTTCCCCGCCAACCGGCGTGAGCCGCGCCCACCGCCCCGGTCACGGGGTCGAAAAACAGCAGCGGCGTGCAGTCGGCGGTGAACACCAGCAGCGCAACGCCGGGGGTGTTTGTCACAAGGGCGTCACATTTGGGATAGTCCCGGTGGCACAGGCCGATATGGTCTTTTTCCGTCACCACCCGGACGATGTCCGAATGGATCTGCAATGTCATCACCAGTTTCTCCGGGTCGAAGCCCACGGCGCGGCCAAGGCGGCGGAGGTTTTCCTCCACGTTTTCCAGAGAGTCCCCCCGGCCTACGGCCAGATTCAGGCTGCTCTGGGTGCCGGTGCTGACGCCGCCAAGACGGGTGGTGAACCCGTGGGGGACGGTGATGCCGTCGGCGGTCAGATATTGGAGTGTCTCGTATTTCTGTGTTCGTATCATAATCTCGTTTTCGCGCGTCGGAAGTAAGGCGTAAAGCGCCTTACTTCCGATTCTCTGTTATCTTAACTTTCGAGTTTGTCCTTCTGCATGCAGCACTTCTTGTACTTCTTGCCGCTGCCGCAGGGGCAGGGGTCGTTGGGGCCGACCTTGTGCTCCTTACGCACCGGCGCACGCTTGACCTGAGACTTGTCCGGGGCGGAGGTGCCGGTCTCCTTGGCCACCTTCTCCCGCTTGACTTCCTGCGCGGGACGCAGCTGCACCAGGAACATCCGGCGGATGGTCTCCTCCTTGATGGCGGTGATCATGGCCTCGAACATCTGGTAGCCCTCTTCCTTGTAGGCCACCACCGGGTCGTGCTGGCCGTAAGCCCGCAGACCGATGCCCTGCTTCAGATCGTCCATGGCGTCGATGTTGTCCATCCAGTATTCGTCCACCACCCGGAGCATGACCACACGCTCCAGCTCCCGCATGATCTTGGGGGTGTAGGCGGCTTCCTTGGCCTCGTAGGTGTGCTGGGCAATTCCAAAAACGGTGTCCGTCAGCTGGTCGGCATTCATGGCCAGCAGCTGCTCCCGGCGGGACGCCAGGGTGCCTTTGGCGAAGTAGATGCCCTCCATGGCGTTGGCCAGCCCCTTCAGGCCGTCCTCGTTCACCTCGCCGCCATGCCCGCTGAGGGCGGTGGAAACGTCGCTCTCCACAAGGGAGCGGAGCATCTGCATCATGTTCTCCCGCAAGTCTTCCCCGTCCAGCACCTTCTGCCGCTGGGCGTAGATGACCTCACGCTGGGTGTTCATGACGTTATCGTATTCCAGAACGTTCTTTCTTGCGCGGAAGTTCCGGGATTCTACGCTCTTCTGGGCGTTTTCCACGGCGTTGCTGAGAATTTTCGCGTCGATGGGGGTGTCCTCGTCCAGACCAAGAGAGTCCATCATGCTCATCACCCGGTCGGTGGAGAACAGGCGCATCAGATCGTCCTGTAAGCTCAGGTAGAAGCGGCTTTCGCCGGGGTCGCCCTGACGGCCGGAACGGCCGCGCAGCTGATTGTCGATCCGCCGGGACTCGTGGCGCTCGGTGCCGATGATGAACAGGCCGCCGGCGGCACGGACCTGCTCCGCCTCCTGCGCAATGGCGGCCTTGTGCTTTTTCAGCAGCTCTTCGTAGGTGTGGCGCACTTTCAGAATTTCCGGGTCGCTGGTCTCGGCGTAGGAGTCGGCCTCCTGTAAAAGCTCCTCCGGGAAATCCATTCTCGCAAGCTCCGCTTTCGCCAGGAAATCGGCGTTGCCGCCCAGCATGATGTCGGTACCACGGCCCGCCATGTTGGTGGCGATGGTCACGGCGCCCAGCTTGCCCGCCTGCGCCACGATCTGGGCTTCCTGCTCATGATGCTTGGCGTTCAGGACGCTGTGGGGGATGCCCTCCCGCTTCAGCAGCTTGCTGAGGATTTCACTTTTTTCAATAGAAATTGTACCAACCAGCACGGGCTGACCCTTTTCGTGGCACGCCATCACCTGCCGGATGATGGCGCGGAACTTGCCCGCTTCGGTCTTGTACACTACGTCGGGGTGGTCGATACGGATGACGGGACGGTTGGTGGGAATCTCCACCACGTCCAGATTGTAGATGGCGCTGAATTCCTCTTCCTCTGTCAGCGCGGTGCCGGTCATGCCGGAGAGCTTGCCGTAGAGCCGGAAGAAATTCTGGAAGGTGATGGTGGCAAGGGTCTTGCTCTCCCCCGCGACGGTCACGCCCTCCTTGGCCTCGATGGCCTGATGCAGACCCTCGTTGTACCGACGGCCGTACATGAGACGGCCGGTGAACTCGTCCACGATGATGACCTGACCGTCCTTGATGACGTAGTCAATGTCCCGCTTCATAAGGCCGCGGGCCTTCATGGCCTGATTGATGTGGTGAGAGAGGGTAGCGTTCTCCGCGTCGGCCAGATTTTCCACGCCGAAGAACTTCTCCGCCTTGGCGATGCCGCTGGCGGTGAGGGACACGGTGCGCTGCTTTTCGTCCACGATGTAGTCGCAGTCGTAGTCGTCGTGGATCTCCTTCTCGTCGGTCTTGGCGAAGACCTGCTTGCGCAGGGTGGACACGAAGTGATCGGCCATTTCGTACAGCTTGGAGGAATCCTCCCCCTTGCCGGAAATAATCAGGGGGGTACGGGCTTCGTCGATGAGGATGGAGTCCACCTCGTCCACGATGGCAAAGGCGTGTCCCCGCTGCACCAGCTCGGACTTGTAGATCGCCATGTTGTCCCGGAGGTAGTCAAAGCCCAGCTCGTTGTTGGTGCAGTAGGTGATGTCGGCGGCGTAGGCCACCCGGCGCTCCGCCGGGGACATGCCGGGGATCACCAGCCCGACGGAAAGCCCCATGTAGCGGTAGACCTTGCCCATCCACTCAGAGTCACGCTTGGCAAGGTACTCGTTGACGGTGACCACGTGAACGCCCTTACCGGTCAGCGCGTTTAGGTAGCAGGGCAGAATGGCGACCAAGGTCTTGCCTTCACCGGTCTTCATTTCGGCGATGCGCCCCTGATGGAGCACGATGCCGCCAATGAGCTGGACAGGATAGGGGCGCATTCCCAGCACCCGGTCGGCCGCTTCCCGAACGGCAGCAAAGGCTTCCGGCAGGAGGTCGTCCAGCGTCTCCCCCTGATCCAGCCGGTTCTTGAACTCGGCGGTTTTGGCCTTCAGGGCTTCCTCGGAAAGCGCCTTGTAGTCGTCCTCCAGCGCCAGAATTTTATCCACCGTGGGCTGGATTTTCTTAATTTCCCGCTGGGAACGGGTGCCGAAAATTTTTTCAAATACTCCCATATGTTTCTCCTTTTGTGCCTTCCGAACAGTTTCGGCGGCACAGGTCATTTTGGGTATTATAGCATAAGCGCAAAGAGAATAAAAGTCGAATTTATGAACAAAAAGCGGCTTCGCGCCCTCTTTTTCCTCAACAAATCCCCAAATTCACTTCCGGTCGGCGAAAAAGGCTTCGATTTCTTCCTTCGCCGCCTGCACCCGTCCCTGCTGGCAGAGGGGTTTTCCGCCGCCGCGGCCATGGAGCGCGGCGGTCATGTCCCGGCCCAGCTGCCGCAGGTCGCCCTGACGGGCGATCAGGCAGTAGGCGTAACCGCCGTCGCTGCCGCTGAACACTGCCGCCGTGCCGCCGCACTTGTCCGCGATAGCATCCGCCAGTTCCCGGACGCCGTCGGCGCTTAAGCCTTCCTCAAAGTGCAGGACATTGCCGCGGTTTCCATAACTTTCCGCGATTCCGGCAAAGACCCGCTTTTCCAGACCAGCCATGCGGTACTTCTGCGCCGAAAGCAGCTCGTTCATCCGCCGGGCGGCTTCGCCGGTCTCCGTGATTTTCGCGGAAAACGCTTGGGAAACCTGCCGGTTCTGGTCAAAGGCCGCGTTCAGCAGCGCCAGCGCCTGCGACCCGCAGGCCATCTCGATCCGGGTGCCGCCCCGGAAGCTCACCGCGCTCAGCAGCTTGATGAGGCCGATTTCCCCCGTAGCCGCCACATGGGTGCCGCAGCAGGCGCAACAGTCGTATCCGGGAATTTCCACGATCCGCACCGGCCATGCAAGGGCTTTTTTCGAGCGGTAGGGGATGGTGGGCAGCGCTTCGGGGCTGGGATACCAGCACCCCACGGGCAGGTTCTGCCACACTGCTCCGTTGGCCTCCGCTTCGATTTCCGGCAGCACCTGCGGCGGGATGACCCCGTCAAAGTCGATGGTGATGACGTCCGCGCCCATGTGGAAGCCGGTATTGTGGCAGCCGTAGCGGCGGTTGAGAATCCCGGAGACGATATGCTCCCCGGAATGCTGCTGCATCCGCGGGAAGCGCAGGTCGTAGTCGATCACCCCCGTGACCGCCGCGCCCGCTTCCAGGGGCGCTTCGCACAGGTGAATTACCGCCCCCGCCCGCTCCCGGGTACCGCGCACCCGGACGCCGTTCAGGGTTCCCGAGTCCCCCGCCTGACCGCCGCCCTCGGGGTAAAAGGCGGTAGCGGCCAGCGTGACCTCCCATCCGTCCGCGGCCTTCGCGCAGGAAAGCACCGCCGATGTAAAGCGGGAAAGGTGAGAATCTTCATAGTAAAGCTTGCGTGTTTCCATGTCGCACCTCGAAAAATGGCAATTTTGTTCATTATACCACGGTGCCGCTGGCATTGCAACGCCCCGGCTTTACAGAAATTTGAAGTGGAATTTTGAAAAAAGTGCTTCTCTTTTGCCGAATTATCATGTAGAATGAAAAAACGTGAGAAAAAACAACGAGGTGACCGATCATGCCAGCAAATTACGCCCATTACCGCTTTGGAAAGCAGCTGCTCTCCGGGATGAGCCCCAACGACCGCCGAAGCATCCAGCGGTTCCGGCGGCTTTACGATATGGGTCTGCACGGGCCGGATATTTTCTTTTACTATAACCCCCTGATCAAAACCGCCACGGGACAGCTGGGCGGCGTCTTCCACGCCCAGTCCGGGCAGGAATTCTTCGCCCGGGTCTGCGCGCAGGCGGGCAGCGAGGCCGGGCGGGTCTATCTTCTGGGGCTTCTGGGGCATTACTGCCTGGACTCCCTGTGCCACCCCTATGTGGAGAAAAAGGAAGCCGACGGCAGCGCCCGCCATGTGGAGCTGGAATCGGAATTCGACCGGTATCTGCTGGAATCCGACGGCGTCCCTCAGCCCCACACCTACGACGGCAGCGCCCACATGCGGCTGACCCGGGGAGAGTGCGTCACGGTTGCCCTCTTTTATCCCCCTGCCACCCCGGCGAACGTCAACGCCTGCGTCCGCAACATGGCCCGCGCCACCCGGTTTCTGGTGGGCGAGAACCGCAAGCATGTCCGGCGTCTGCTGCGCCTGACCCGCAGCCCGGCCATTGAGGATCAGCTCATGCCGGAACATGGCGACGACCGCTGGCTGTGGATGGACAGCGAAATGCTGGTGCTGTACAACCGCGCGCTCAAGCGCTATCCCGGACTGCTCAGCCAGCTGGACGAGCACATGCGCACCGGCGAGCCTCTGGGCGAGGATTTCGTCCCGGCCTTCGGCTGATCTGTAAGGAGTGGTAGAAGTGAAAAGAATCAAACTCACCGCATTGGAGCGGAGCTGGATTCTCTATGACATCGGCAATTCCGCGTTCATTCTGCTGGTTTCGACTCTGATTCCCATTTATTTCAACGCTCTGGCGACTACCGGCGGGCTGAACGAGTCATTGTATTTGTCCTATTGGGGCTACGCCGGTTCCGTCTCCACGCTGCTGGTGGCCATCATCGGTCCCATCTGCGGCACGCTGGCTGACCACCGGGGCTTCAAGAAGCCGATTTTCATGGCCTGTATGCTTCTGGGCGTTCTCGGCTGCGCCGCCATGGGCGTGACTGCGGGATGGCTGGCATTTCTGGTGGTGTTCGTTCTGGCCAAAGTGGGGTATTCCTCCAGTCTGGTGTTCTACGACGCCATGCTCCCGGAGGTCACCACCGACGAGCGGATGGACACGGTATCCTCCATGGGCTACGCCTACGGCTATATCGGTTCCGTGATTCCCTTCATCCTCTGCCTGCTTCTGGTGCTGTTCGGGGACAAGATCGGCATCGGCGCGGGAACGGCCATGGTCGTTTCCTTCCTCATTACCGCCGTGTGGTGGTTCGTATGCACCCAGCCGCTGCTGAAGCGTTACCGCCAGACCGCCTTCGTGGAGCACGGCGGCAATCCCGTTTCTTCCACCTTCCGGCGTTTGAGAGACACCTTCCGGGAAGTCCGGCAGCAGAAGCATATTTTCCTGTACCTGCTGGCCTTTTTCTTCTTCATCGACGGCGTTTACACCATCATCGACATGGCCACGGCCTACGGCACCGCTCTGGGTCTGAACACCACCGGGCTGCTGCTGGCGCTGCTGCTGACCCAGTTCGTGGCCTTTCCCTGCTCCATCGCCTTCGGCCGGTTCTCCGCCAAGTACGACACGGGGCTGCTCATTAAGATCTGCATCCTCTGCTACACCGGCATTACCCTGTTCGCGGTATTTCTTGTGTCCCAGTGGCAGTTCTGGGTGCTGGCGGTTCTGGTGGGCATGTTCCAGGGCGGCATTCAGGCGCTGAGCCGCAGCTATCTGGGGAAGATCATCCCGGCGGAGCGCAGCGGCGAATACTTCGGTCTCATGGACATCTGCGGCAAGGGCGCGTCCTTCCTTGGTACGACCCTGATCGCCATGGTCAGCCAGCTCACCGACGGGCAGTCGTTCCATGTCTTCGGGCTGGAGCTGCAAAACGAAAACATCGCCGTGGGTACGCTGGTCGTCATCTTCGCCATCGGCTTCGTCCTGTTCTGCAAGGCGGATAAGCTGAATAATACTATTTCTTAATAAAATGATTTCATCATTTTATTTAAGCCGTTACACGGCAGACCGCCTGGGCGGCGGTAAGAAATGTATTGACTTCGTTTTTTAGCGGCAGTGGCCGCTGGCCGCAATCCTGCGGCCTAATAAAAAGCTTTTAAGCGTTTTATTAAAAACTCGTATAAGCAGTACATACACATTTAATGTAAGAATGCCGGGGGCTGACCGCCCCCGGCACTATTTTTACCGTTTCTTCTTATTCAACAGCACTGCGAGCCCGATTCCGGACAGCACCATCACCCCGACAGCAATCCAGATCAAATCGCCGGTGCGGGGATTCCTGCGGGAACCCAGAGAAACCGGGACGGGCGGCACGTAGACCACCTCGTCGCAGTTGCGCACCCGGAGAACCGGCGTGCCGTCGCTGTCCAGATGGAGAATGCCGATCGCCCGCACGGTGCGGCCCTTTTTCACCTGAGACGCAAGGTTGTTTTTCCCGTCTGCGCCGGATACGATGCCGTCCTCAATCAGAATTTCCGCAAAATCGCCGTTTCCGTCCTTCAACGTGATGCGGGAAACGACTTTTCTGTCGTCAGTGTAGGTCACCTTCGTCACCTTGCCCTCCACCTGCATCAGGCGGCCGCCGTTGGCATCGTAGTCCATGGCGTCCTTATTCGGGGTGGTTTCCGGCGTGTAGTTGTAAAGCGGCTCGTCCAGCTTCTTATCGTAGTCGATAATCTTCAGCACCACGTTGCCGCCGCGGATTTCCTTCCGCCCGACCACCTCTATGGGCGTTCCGACTTCGATGTCTTTCTCTTTCTCTTTCTTCGTGAAGGGCACCAGCGCAACACCGCCGGTATCGTCCTGTAGGTAAATGGTTTTGGAGAAAGTGTTGCCGGGATGGGAGGTTCCGGAGGTCGCCCAGCCGCGAATGTGGTATATCTCCCCGGCCTTGCCGGAGCGCATTTCGCCGATGGTGACCAGCTCTGGACACGCCGCCCGCTCAATTTTCAGCAGCACTTCCACGATTCTCTGATTCCCGCTGACGGGTTTCCAGATATTGTCCGGTTCCTTCATGGCGCTGTCTTCCAGGAACAGTCCGCCGCTGACGTACACTTTGCCGTCGCCCGGGAGTTCCTCACCGGCAAGCAGCACCGTATCTTCGCCGGTTTCCTGCCCGTCGGCGTCCGCGTCTATGCCGTGGGTGGTATCACGCCCCTTCACCAGCCAGGTGCCGTTCCCCGGATTTACGGTGCAGCCGGCGCGCTGGGTGTAGGTCTGCTCCTGCGTCAGGGATTTCGTCAGGCCGCTGTCAGGGTTGAACACGTTGGTGGATATACTGCTCGCGGCGTCGTCGTTCAGGCGCACGGTTGCGCCCATGGCTTCCAGCAGTTTGTTCATCTCGCCGGAGGTGTGCCCCTTATCCGCCTGACCGCAGAGAATGACCGTGCCGCCGCTTTCGGCAAACGTCCTGACTTTCTCCACAAATGCCTCGTCAAACGGCTCCGCCGGGGCGGTTATCAACAGGATGTCGCTGTCCTTGGGCAGTTCCGTCTTAAATTTCTTCACCGAAATGCTGTTCTGGGCGGCAATTTCCGCCAGCCGGTTCAGCTTGCCGGTGCCGGAATTGTCGTGGGAAGCGTCCACGGAGATGTACTTCACCTGCTCCGGGACGTGGAAGCTCAGGCTCAGCGTGTCCTCGTAGGTGCGGTCTTCTCCGTTCACGCTGCCGGCCGCTTCGACCCGGAACTCCGTCACGCCCAGTTCCGGGTGGGCGTGGGAGAAGGTGTAGTCCAGCGTGCTCATCCCCGCAACTTCTCCCAGATCGGAGACTGTGCTGACAAGCGTCTCGTCGGCATAAAGCGACAGCGCGTCCAGATCAAATTCCACCGACTCGTCATTGTACAGCTCCACAGTCAGCCCGATCTCCTCGTCCCGGGCAGGGGTGAGGGTGTCCGAAGTGAAGCTTTCGATGCCAATATCGTCATACCCGTCCATCCACACGGGCGCGGTTACGGCCACGTCCCCATCCGGCTGGGTGATACGGAGATAGTAGTAGCTGCGTCCGCCGGAGGCGGGCAGTTCCAGCACCTGCGAAGGCGTTTCGACATACTCGCTCACAAGCACTGCCCCGCCGTCCGTCACCACCTCCACATTGCCGATGGCCTCATCCGTGGGGTCGCTCAGGAAAACGGTGATTTCCGCTTCCTTCGATTTGGGGAGGATGCTGCCCATGACCGCACCGTTCAGCTGATAATAAACGGTGAGATCGCTGTCCTGGGTGGCATAGACCCGGCGGTCTTTCATGGCAGCGTACAGGGATTCCTCCGTCAGATCCTTCGCCAGTACCACAGTCCGCGCTTCGCTGGCGTCGCCCCACTGACCTTTGTGGTTATTCTGGTTGTTGGTGGGCGCGACGTGCCAGCCCTTGTCCAGCGCCAGATCATAATACTCGCAGTCCACCACGCCGTCCTCCCCGGCCACTTCCAGCAGGGAGACTGCCGCGTCATATTGGGGGCTGTAGTGGTCGAACCGCTCAAAATCCCCATGAACGGTATCCGGATGGTTGAACTGGCTGACGGAACCGGGGACGGAGGTCAGCGCCTTATAGTAATTTTCCAGTGCTGTGGGCACATTTTCAAAATCCGCCTGATCCCGGGTCTGCCAACCGGGGGTATTGAAGGTGGAGATATGCCCCAGCTGCTTGTCCTCCGGCCAGGTCATCTCAAAACCGAAAAGCCCCACAAAATCCTCGCCGGTCACGGAAGCGGCCGCCTGCTTCCCAGCCGCCCAGTCAGCGCTGATGTCCGCGCCATCCGCGTCGATGGCGCCCATATCAGCGTTGTCAAAGGAATCGCTGTGGTCGGTCACGGCGAAAAAGTCCAGACCATCCACCTGCGACGCATATTGGAACGCTTCCTCCACGCTCCCGGCGCCGTTGGAAATATCGGTGTGGGCGTGGAGCTGACCGAAGTACAGATTCCAGTCAAGGTCAAATTCTTCCGTGAAATTGACCCGGGTCACTTCCCCGGGTTCGCAGCCCCCGGCGATGGAATATGTCTTGAGATACGCCGTTCCGAAGTCCTTTTCAAAGCAAATTGGCCCGGCATACAGCGCATCGGGCTGGTAATTCACCCCGTCGGCGGAGACTGCGTAATAAATGTCGGCGCTTTCGCCCTCGCAGGTCAGGGTAATTTCCTCCCCGGCGCGGATCGTGCCGCCCTCGGGCAAAACGGTCACACTGGGCGACGTTTCCACCACTTCTCCCGGCTCCTCCGGCTCCGGGTCGTCCTGCACCTCCATGCGCCGGTACAGCGTAAAGATGCTGACGTAGGAGTCCGGTGTTTCCTTAATATCGGCGTCCCTGCATGCAAGGAAGTCCTTCTCAAGAAGCGTATCGGAGACCAGCGTCACCGGCTCGCTTCCGTTGCAGCCATGAAAGGAAAAATATTCGCCATCCCAGAGAACCTGCCATTCATACGTCCCGGCGGCGATGCCGTTTCTGTCGCCTTCCATGGGTGCGGCGGACACGCCGTGAGCGTCCGTCAGGATGACCCTGTTCTCCGTCACCGTCAGGTTCCATTCCGCACCGGCGGCAACCGTGTCGCCGGTGAAGGTGGGTTTCGTGGCGGAAATCACAAAATCTTCTCCCAGCAGGATACCCGGCGCGTCGCCAAAGGGCGTTACCAGCACGTATTGCCCGCTGGTCAGTTCCTCCATGCCGGTGATCTCCTGATACACCGTCGCCGCTCCGGCGGGAAGCCGGAACAACGAAAAAAGAGCTGCCGCCAATACAACTGACAGCAACCCTCTGGCTACCAACCTTCTTATCATACCAAACCCTCCCGACTTTTTTCAGAGTTTCCTCCCGGAACCCCCGAAAAATCATCGCCGGCTTGGCTGCGGATAGTATTCAACCAGCTGTCAACGATCTGCCGTTTGTATCAGAGGTTCCCTTATCCGTTTGGGAATATAGCACAGCCATTTTTCGACGTTTTACCTCTTTTGAGTTAACGCACTACAGGTAGTGGTTTTCTTCCGCTTATATACACAAGATGTAGTAAAGATTCAGTTAAAATTCTTCCTCAGCAGGGAGTGGCTGACGATCAGAAGACACGCCCACAGGAACAGGCTCAGCGCCCAATAGCCGCTGCAGACCATGGGGCTGGACACCACGATCAGCACGGCGAACAACACGTTTCCCATGGTCACCGTCCCCATGGCGGACAGCACGTTCAGCACCAGTGCCAGCAGCGTCAGCCCAAGCGACAGCAGCGAAATGCCGCGCACCAGCTTCAGTGTGCGTGCGTCTTTCTCCTTTTTCGCACCGTAAATCAGGCACGCGGGCGGCGCGAAAAATGCCACAGCCAGCACCGTCAGCACAGCCTGCGCCCCCGCGCTGACATTCTGAGAAAAGCCGGGGATAAATCCCAGCCCCGCGCACAAAATAAACAGACCGCCCCACAGGGCAAACAGCAGCTTTTTAGACATAAGGTTCTCCTTTTCAGGTAGATGTAGTGTCCCCATTTTAACCGAAATCGGCGCAAAAGGCAACAGCGAATCCCGTCGAACCCCGCCGGTGAAAAAAAACTGGACAGTTCTGCCAACATCTGCTATAATGTCAGGAATAGTATTGGGGAAGGGAGTGTTTTTCCCATGAAATGTCCGTTTTGCGGCGATCAGGAAAGCAAGGTCGTCGATTCCCGCCACTCGGAGGACGGCCTGAGCATCCGCCGCCGCCGGGAGTGTATGGGCTGCCAGCGCCGGTTCACCACCTATGAGATCGTGGAAAGCCTGCCCATCATCGTTGTGAAGCGGGACGGCTCCCGCCAGAACTTTGACCGCAACAAAATTCTCAATTCCATGATCCGCGCCTTTGACAAGCGGAAAGTGGACGTCACTGACCTCGACCGCATCACCACCGAGATCGAGCAGACCATCCAGAACACGCTGGAGCGGGAGATCAGCACCGACAAGATCGGCGAGATGGTCATGGAGCGCCTGAAGCCTCTGGACGAGGTGGCCTACATCCGCTTTGCCTCCATCTACCACCGGTTCCAGGATGCGGGCAGCTTTATGCGGGAGATCAGCAAATTCCTGGAGGAAAAATAATGAGCACGATCCCAACTGAAATCACCGCCGCCACAGAAGGCTCGCTGGACATTGCCTCCATCAAAAGCGTGATGGACGGCTTTGACCCTGCCTCGCTGCTTCCCGACCTGAGCAAGGTTTTCGGCAGTCTGGTGGGCGTGTGCCGCGTCGCCGTGATGATCGGCCCGGTCATCGCGCTGATCCTTGGACTGGCGTATCTGTTTCTCGCGCCGAAGGAGGCCAACTACTACTTCGGCTACCGCTGCTATTTCGGCATGGGCAGCGTCCGCGCATGGCGGTTCACCCAGCGAATCGCGGGGATGATCCTCGGCGGGCTGGGGCTGATCCTCACCGTTATCATGGCCATCGTCACCGCCGGTTACGGCAGTATGGATTCGATGGACATGGTGTGGAGCGCGGTAAACTGTCTGATATGGGAAGCAGTCCTTCTGCTGATCGGCACCATCGCCATCAACCTGATCGCCATGGCGAATTTCGACGCCAAGGGCGAGTACCGACACAAAGCGGGAAAGCCGAAGAATTCCCCGCGGGATACAAAATAAGCATAACATCCGGCTGTCGTGCGGCAGGCGGATGTTGTTTTGCCGTTTGCGAGCGGCGAACTCTGCGGGGCTTCCTGATACACTGATACTATTTCCTGATTAAAATCTTAATTTTAATCAGGAAGGCATCGCCTGACGGCGCTGCCGGTTTTGCCCCCCAATGGCAGAATCCACAAAAACCGCTTTACAAATCGTTCATATTTTGGCGGTGGGATCTGGCATATTTCCTTGCAATATCGGAAAAAAAGAGGTATACTGTCACAGAAGTGTGTGAAAAGGAGGTCTTAGGTCAGCCCTAGGGCCTCTTTTTTCATGAAAACACGTAGATTTGCAAAAAACAGAAAGGATGATTTTTATGGCTACTCCCGAAAAGAATACCGACGCGGTTTATGACGCAAGTACTCTGGGTACCCCCAAAATGCTGGTTCTGGGCCTGCAGCACCTGTTCGCAATGTTCGGTGCAACGGTTCTGGTTCCCGCAATCACCGGACTGAACGTATCCACTACCCTGCTCTTTGCCGGTCTCGGCACGCTGCTGTTCCACCTCATCACCGGACGGAAGGTTCCCGCATTCCTCGGCTCCTCCTTCGCGTTTCTGGGTGCTTACGGCCTGGTCACCGCTTCCGGACAGGACATTCCGCTGACCTACTCCTGCTTCGGCGTCGCCGTGGCGGGTCTTGTATATCTGGTTCTGGCGCTCTTCTTCAAGCTCTTCGGTGCGAAGAAGGTCATGCGCTTCTTCCCGCCCATCGTCACCGGCCCCATCATCATCTGCATCGGCCTGTCTCTGGCCGGTTCCGCCATCAATAACTGCCGCGGCAACTGGTGGGTCGCGCTGGTCGCGATCCTGGTCGTCGTGGTCTGCAACATCTGGGGCAAGGGCATGGTGAAGATCGTTCCCATTCTGCTGGGCGTTCTCGGCTCCTACCTGTTCGCCATGATCGTGGATCCCGCCGCCCGTGCCAACGTTGCCAAGACCGTGGCCGAGGCCGACTGGATCGGCCTGCCCGTGATCTGGGGCAACACCGCCTTCTCCATCTTCGGCAAGGATTTTGACAGCGGTATGCTGCTGACCGCCATTATCACCATCGCCCCCATCTCTCTGGCGACTGTCGTGGAGCACATCGGCGACATCTGCGCCATTTCCTCCACCGTGGAAAAGAATTACGTGGCTGACCCCGGCCTGCACCGCACCCTGGTGGGCGACGGCCTGGCCACCACCGTGGCCGCCCTCTTCGGCGCACCGGCCAACACCACCTACGGCGAGAACACCGGCGTTCTGGCGCTGTCCAAGGTCTATGACCCCAAGGTCATCCGTCTGGCCGCGCTGTTTGCCATCATCCTCTCCTTCTGCCCCAAGTTTGCCGCGCTGATCGTTGCCATGCCTGCCGCTACCATGGGCGGCGTGAGTCTGGTGCTGTACGGTATGATCTCCGCCGTAGGCGTGCGGAACGTGGTTGAGAACAACGTGGACTTCACCAAGAGCCGCAATGTTCTGGTCGCCGCCATGATCATGGGTCTGGCCGTTGGCGTGACCTACAACGGCGCCATCGTCATTCCCGTCGGCGGCGTGACCATCAGCCTGTCCGGTCTGGCTGTGGCCGCGCTGGTGGGCATCCTGATGAACGCCGTACTCCCCGGCAAGGACTACGAGTTCGGCACCAACGAGCAGGGCGATACCTCCGTCAACTTCGGCACGAGAGCTGAATAATATCCGATTTTCCCAGGGGCGGAGCCGCAGGCTCCGCCTCTTTTCTTCGGGAAAACACAAAAATATTCGGAATATCCAACAAAAATATTGCATTTATTTCGTCAATGTGCTATACTCTATAGTCGATATTTTGTGTAATTCGGTTTCAAAAGGAGACTTTTTCATGGTACCTCAGGATAAGATTCGCAACATTGCCATCATCGCCCACGTTGACCACGGCAAGACCACCCTGGTGGACGAAATGCTCAAGCAGGGCGGTATCTATCGGGAAAATCAGGCCACCGTGGAGCGGGTCATGGACTCCGGCGATCTGGAGCGGGAGCGCGGCATCACCATTCTGGCAAAGAACACTTCCGTGCATTATAAGGACTACAAGATCAACATCGTGGACACCCCGGGTCACGCCGATTTCAGCGGCGAGGTGGAGCGCATTCTGAAAATGGTCAACGGCGTCATTCTGCTGGTGGACGCCGCCGAAGGCCCCATGCCCCAGACCCGCTTCGTCTTGCAGAAGGCGCTGGAGCTGGGTCACAAGGTCATCGTGGCCGTGAACAAGATCGACAAGCCCGATGCCCGGGTTCATGAGGTCATGGACGAGGTGCTGGAGCTGCTGCTGGATCTGAACGCCACCGACGAGCAGTTCAACAGCCCCACCGTGTTCTGCTCCGGCCGTCAGGGTACGGCTTCCTACAGCCCCGACGAGGCGGGCACCGACCTGACCCCCCTGTTCGAGACCATTGTCAACTATATTCCCGCCCCTGAGGGCGACGACACCGCGCCGCTGCAGCTGCTGGTCTCTTCCATCGACTATAATGACTACGTCGGCCGTATCGCCGTCGGCCGTGTGGAGCGGGGCACCATCAAGGTCAATCAGGAGGTCACCATCTGCGACTTCCATGACGCGAACGTGAAAACCAAGGGCAAGATCGTGGCGCTGTACGAGTTCGACGGCCTGAGCAAGAACCCCGTCCAGGAGGCTCACGCCGGTGAGATCGTGGCGCTGTCCGGTATGGCGGACATCACCATCGGCCGCACCCTGTGCGCCCCGGAGTGCGTGGAGCCGCTGCCCTTCGTGAAAATTTCCGACCCCACCATCGAAATGACCTTCGCCGTCAACGATTCCCCCTTCGCGGGCAAGGAGGGCAAGTTCGTCACCTCCCGGAACCTCCGCGACCGGCTGGAAAAGGAGCTTCTCAAGGACGTTTCCCTCCACGTCACCGAGCAGGGAACGGATTCCTTCAACGTGGCCGGACGGGGCGAAATGCACCTGTCCATCCTCATGGAGACCATGCGCCGGGAGGGCTACGAGTTCTCCGTGTCCACCCCCCGCGTGCTGACCAAGGTCATCGACGGCAAGGTCTGCGAGCCTATCGAGCGGATGGTCGCCGACGTGCCGGAGGAATGCATGGGTTCCGTCATTGAGAAAATGGGCAAGCGGAAGGGCGATTTGCTGGGCATGACCCCCATGGGCAGCCGGTACCGTCTGGAATTTCTGGTTCCCTCCCGCGGCCTGTTCGGCTACCGTAACGAATTCCTCACCGATACCCGTGGCGAGGGCGTCATGTCCTCCGTGCTGGATTCCTACGCCCCCATGAAGGGCGAGATCGAGCGGCGGCAGGTGGGTTCCCTTGTCGCCTTTGAGACCGGCGAAGCCGTGGCCTATGGTCTCGCGGCGGCGCAGGAGCGGGGCGCACTGTTCATCGGCCCCGGCACGTCGGTTTACGCCGGTATGGTCGTGGGCGTTTGCAGCCGCAACGAGGATATGACCGTGAACGTCTGCAAGAAGAAGCAGCTGACCAATATGCGCGCCGCCGGTTCTGACGAAGCCCTCCGGCTGACGCCTCCCCGCATCCTCTCTCTGGAGCAGTGCCTGGAATTTCTGGCGGACGACGAGCTGCTGGAATGCACGCCCAAGAGCCTGCGCATCCGCAAGCGGGAGCTGGATCACGCGGCCCGTATGCGCAATCTGATGAAGAAGCGCGCTCAGGACAACACCTGAATCCGGTGAAGATCCGATTTTTACCGGTCTGCGTTCTGCTGGCGCTGCTGCTGACGGGCTGCGGCCACGCCGCGCCTGAAACCACTGCGCCCACATTGCCGGAAACGCAGGCCGCTGCGACGCAACCGACCCAAACGTCTCAGCCAGAGACCCTTCCCACGGAAACGCAGCCCGCGGAGGAACACTTTCTTCTGACCTTCGCGGGGGACTGCACCTTCGGCAGCAACCCGACCAACTATTACGCGGAATCCGGCTTTATCAAGACCGTGGGCGATGACTACGCCTATCCCTTCGCCAACGTGATCGACTATTTCGCGGGCGACGAGTTCTCCATGGTGAATCTGGAAGGCCCCCTGTGCGACGAGGGTAACCCCATGCAGAAGAAGCATGTGTTCCATGGCCCCACGGCTTACGTAAACTGCCTGACGGAGAATTCCATCGAGGCCGTGACTGTGGCCAACAACCATTCCATGGACTACGGCGCAAACGGCTACGCGTCCACGCTGGCGGTGCTGGAGCAGGCGGGCGTCCCCTACGTGGAGCGGGACAGCACCGCCGTGGTCACCACGGGCAGCGGCCTGACCATCGGGCTGTATGCCGCCGTGTACTACAAGCTGGATGTGGCGGACATGACCGCAAAGATTACTGCCCTGCGGGAGCAGGGGGTGGACTTAATCATCTTCGCCCCCCACTGGGGCGTGGAGGGTACATACCACCCCACCGAAGAACAGAAGCAGGTGGGTCACGCCGCCATTGACGCCGGTGCGGACATCGTGTTCGGTTCCCATCCCCATGTTTTGCAGCCCATTGAGGAATACGGCGGCGGTATCATTTTCTACTCTCTGGGGAATTTCAGCTTCGGCGGAAACGGCGCTCCCAAGGACTATGACACGGCGCTGGTGCAGCAGGAGGTCATCCGGGACGCGGAGGGAACGGTCAGATTGGGACAACTGACCGTCGTACCCGCCAGCGTCAGCTCCGTCGCCGGACGGAATAATTTCCAGCCCACCCCCTACGAGCCGGGGACGGAAGAATACAATCGCGTCCTTTCCAAGCTGGATGAAACCTTTTCCGGCCCGAATTTGAAAATTGACTGACAGAAGAACGAAAAAAAGATTGACCAAACCGCGTTCTTCGGTTATAATGAGCGGGTATGACCGTAGTATCGGTCTGAATTTGTGTTGCTGCGGCCGAAAGGCTGTTGAGCATATTGTATTTTGACAGGAGGTGTATCTTAGATGAAGCGTACCTACCAGCCCAGCAAGCGTCACCGTTCCATGGTTCACGGTTTCCGCCAGAGAATGGCTACTTCCAACGGCCGCAAGGTTCTGGCCCGCCGTCGTGCGAAGGGCCGCAAGGTTCTGTCCGCCTGATGCGTATGTCCGTGGGTTACTAGGGTGCATCTGAAAACTGTCAAAATGCCCAATCAGCGGGTCTTTTGCCCTGCGCCGCGCCATTTTCCCTTGAAATACAACAAGTATTCCTGTGGAAAAATGGCTTGCTCAGGACAAAAATCCCTCGCTGCTGGTCATTTCACCGGTTTTCAGATACACCCTAGAGCGGAAAAAGCGCTTAAGAGCGAAACGGGAGCTACAGCGGGGTGAATGGAACGTTCGCCCCGCTCCCTTTTTAGCGAGGAAACAGTATGAAGTATTCAACCAGCCTGAAGCTCAACCATATTTTCAGGCGCCTGTATCGCACCTCCGGCGTTGCCGACGGCCTTCTGGTGCTTTACGCCAGAAAGAACCGCACGGACGGGAACCGGGTGGGCGTCACCGTCAGCAAAAAGCTGGGCAAAGCCCACGTGCGCAACCGCACCCGCCGCCGCATCCGGGAGGTCTACCGCCTGAACGAGGAAAAGTTCCAGCCCGGCTGGGACATCGTGGTGGTGGCAAGGAGGAAGGCCGTGGAAGCTCCCTTTGAGAAGCTGACGGCAAGCTATCTCACCCTTGCGAAAAAAGCAGGGCTTCTGAAGAAAGTAGAGACTTAAGCTGCGGTTATGAAGAAGATGTTTCTTGCTCTCATTCGGTTTTATCAGCGCTGGATCTCCCCGGCGTTTCCGGCACGGTGCCGGTTTCGCCCCACCTGTTCCGCTTATGCCTACGAAGCCATCAGTAAATACGGTATCCTCAAGGGTGGCTGGCTTGCCCTGAAGCGGTTTTTGCGGTGCAATCCCTTCTACCGCGGGGATATCTACGACCCGGTACCATGACCATATCTCTAAGGAGGAAAGGCAATGTTTCTCGCATTCCAATTATCGGACATCATAACCGTGCCGTTTGGGTGGCTGCTGTCAGTCCTGTATGAAACGACCCACAACTACGGCGTCGCCATGATCCTGTTCGCCGTCATCGTGCAGCTGATCCTGCTGCCCCTGAACGCGAAGTCCAAGAAGAGCATGATGAAGATGTCCCGTCTGACGCCCAAGATGCAGGCCATCCAGCAGAAATACGCGGACGACCCCCAGCGTCAGAATCAGGCCATTCAGGAACTTCAGAAATCCGAGGGCGTTTCCATGGGCGGCGGCTGCCTGTGGAGCTTCATTCCGATTCTGATTCTGTTCCCCCTGTTCGCCGTTATCCGCCAGCCCATCACCTACATCCTGATGCAGTCCGCCGACACGGCGAAGCAGATCGTGGAGGTCATTAAGACGGCTGCGCCGGATATGTTCACTTCCAATGCTGCCTACGAGCAGGTCGTCGCCGCGCAGCTGATTCCTCAGTATGCATCTGAGCTGCGCGCCGCCATCCCCGACATCAGCGAGATCGTTCTCGCCGGCATCAATTTCGATTTCCTCGGCATCAATCTGGGCGCAGTGCCCCAGTTCAATGTCTTCTCCGCCAGCTGGGTGTGGGACTGGGCGCACATCGGTGCGTTCCTCATCGCCCTGACCTCTGCCGCCTGTCAGCTGCTGCAGATGGTCATCAGCCAGAAGACCAACGACTCCGTCATCACCGATGAGAAGGGCGTTCAGGACAAAGAGACCGCCAAGAATTCCCAGCAGAACCAGTCCATGAAGGTCATGATGTGGATGATGCCCCTGATGTCTCTGTGGATCGGCTTCACCGTTTCCGCCGGACTGTCCCTGTACTGGTTCATCGGCGGCGTGGTGAGAATGATCTCCGACCCCATTATGACCAGCCACTACCGCAAGATCTATGACGCGGAGGATGCCGTGCGCCTGCAGAAGGCGCTGGAGCAGGAGCGCATCGAAGCCGAGAAGGAGCGCGTCCGCGCCGAGCGCCGTGCCTCCAATCCCGACGGCATCACCGCCAACACCAGCAAGAAGAAGCTGGAAAAGCAGCAGCGGGATCAGGAGCAGGCCGCCAAGGCCGCGGCTGCCAAGGAGTACGCCGCCCGGAAGGGCATTGTGGAGGAAGCCGCAAGGGAAGAAAACGCGCCTCTGTCCGGTGTCTCCGACCGTCCCTTCTGCAAGGGCCGCAACTATGACCCTGACCGCTACGCGCCCAAGTCTATGGAGGAATAAGCCATGGAAAAGTCGATTATCACTTCCGGCAAGACCATCGATCTTGCCATTGAATCCGCGCTGAGCCAGCTGGGGCTGGATCGTGACAGCGTGTCCGTCACGGTGCTGCAGCAGGCCAAGTCCGGTTTTCTGGGCTTCGGTGCCCAGAGCGCCAAGGTGCAGGTGACTTACGAAGTCCCCGACCCCGTGCCGGAGAAGGAAGAAAAGCCCAAGAGCGCTCTGGGAAGCGCCTCCCGCTCCAAGCCCAAGGCCCCTGCCGCCCCGGTGAAGAAGCCGGAAGCCCCTCAGCCGCCCAAGGCCGAGCCGCCGAAGCCCGCCCCCCAGCCCGCTCCCACACCCGCACCTGCAAAGCGCCCTGAGCCGCCCAGGCAGGACAAGCCCCGCGTCCCCAAGGCTCCCCGTCCGGAGAAGCCCAAGGCGCCCGCCGCTCCCAAGACCTACACTCCCGCCGAACCCGGTTCCGTGGAGGAAAAGATCGAAGTCTTCATCAAGGGCCTGCTGGAACACATGGATTCCAATGCCGTTCCCCACTGCTGGAAGGACGAGGGCAATACGTATAAGGTTGATCTGGTGGGCGACGATCTGGGTTACCTGATCGGCCGCCGGGGCGACACGCTGGACGCCATTCAGCATCTGACCAACTACACCATCAACCGGGATGTGGAAGGTCACATCCGCGTCAACGTGGATGCGGAGTGCTACCGGGAAAAGCGGGAGGAGAGCCTTCGCCGCTACGCCCGGAAGAAGGCGCAGCAGGTGCTGAAAGCCCGCCGCCGCACCACTCTGGAGCCCATGAACGCCTACGAGCGCCACGTGATCCACGCGGCTTTGCAGGACATGGAGAACATCACCACCCACTCCACCGGCGTAGAACCCAACCGCCGCGTGGTGATTGAGTACGTGAGATAAGAGATAAACGAAAATCGGCACCCGGAAACGGGCGCCGATTTTTTACTGCAAAAAACATTTGAAATTTTTCGCCCCATCCGTTATAATAAGCCCACAGCGTGTGGCGTTTCTGCGTAAATCCGGTTGCAGAAACGCCGCACGCATTTTTTGCGGAAATGGGTGAGAGACGGAGAGTGACGGAGAATTTTATAGGGAAATCGTGCGGCAGAAATGCGTAAGTCCGGATTTTAACGGGCTTACGCATTTTTTTGTTTCAAAGAAAGGTGAATGATATGGAAACAGGAAATCAGTTTTTGGGAACGGAGCGTGTCGGAAAGCTCATGGGGCAGTACGCCGTTCCCTGCATTATCTCGCTGCTGGTGGGGGCACTGTATAACATCGTCGATCAGATCTTCATTGCAAACGCCAGCTATTTAGGCTCCTACGGCAACGCGGCCAATACCGTGGTTTTCCCGCTGACGGTGGTGGCGCTGGCCATCGCGGTCATGGTCGGCGACGGCTGCTGTGCCTTCGTCAGCATGGCGCTGGGCAGGAACGAAATAAATGACGCCAGACGCAGCGTCGGCAACGCCGTCGTATTGACCGTAGCAGGCAGCCTTGTTCTGACGGCGCTGTACCTCATTTTCGCGGACGGCATCATTGCCATGTTCGGCGGCACGGTCAATGCGGAAACGTTCCGCTGTTCTCAGGAATACTTCTTCTACATCACGCTGGGCATTCCGTTTTACATGTTCGGTCAGGCCATGAACCCCGTCATCCGCGCCGACGGCAGCCCGCGGTTCGCCATGATCTCCACACTGGCGGGCGCGGTCATCAACATCATTCTCGACCCCATTTTCATTTTCATCTGCGAATGGGGCATGATGGGTGCGGCCGTGGCGACGGTCATCGGCCAGGTGGCGACGGCGCTGCTTGCCGTGTGGTATCTGCTGCACATGAAGATCATCAAGCCCGCGCACGGCGACTACGCCCTGCGGGGGCATATCTGCGGGCGGACGCTGGCGCTGGGCATTACCAGCTTCCTGTCCCAGATCAGTCTGGTCGCGGCCATGGCGGCAATCAACAATATGCTCCGCAAATACGGGGCACTGGACCCGGTGTTCGGGCAGGAGCAGTACGCTCAGATCCCCATGGCGGTGGTCGGCATCGTGATGAAGTTCTTCCAGATCGTCATATCCATCGTGGTCGGCATGGCAGCGGGGTGCATCCCCATTGTGGGCTACAACATGGGCGCGGAGAAAAAGATGCGTGTCCGGGAGCTGTTCACCAGACTGCTGATCGCAGAAGCGCTGGTGGGTGCGGCGGCGCTGGTGCTGGCCGAGGGCTTCCCCCGGCAGCTGATCGCCATTTTCGGCGCGGCCAATGAGAGCAGTTACTATACAAATTTTGCCATTAAGGCCTTCCGTGTGTACCTGTGCATGATGGTGCTGGCCTGCGTTAACAAGGCGTGCTTCATCTTTTTGCAGGCGGTGGGCAAGGCGCTTCCCTCCACGCTGCTGTCCATGTTCCGGGAGGTGGTGTTCGGCGTCGGATTCGCGCTGCTGCTGCCGGTGTTTTTCGGGCTGGACGGCGTGCTGTGTTCCATGCCGGTCTCGGATGTCCTGACCTTTCTTATCTCGGCGGTCATCATAGGGAAAACCTACCGGGAACTGAATGCGTAAAACCTGAAAAGGCGCTGTCTCACGGTTTTGTGAGACAGCGCCTTTTATGGAGGAAGGGGAGTTATCTGAAGTATTTGACCGCCGCTTCAAACATGCGGATGTTGTACTCGCCGGGGACGTTTTTGTACAGGCCGGATCCGATGCGCTCGCTGTGGCCCATTTTGCCGAAGACCCGGCCGTCGGGGGACGTGATGCCCTCGATGGCGTACAGAGAGCCGTTGGGGTTGAAGTGGACGTCGGCGGTGGCATTGCCGTCCAGATCAACGTACTGGGTGGCGATCTGGCCATTGGCCGCCAACTGGCGGATCAGTTCCTCGGAGGCAAGGAACTTGCCCTCGCCGTGGGAAATGGGGACATTGTACACGTCGCCCACGTTGGTCAGCGCCAGCCAGGGGGATTTGTTGGAGGCGACCCGGGTGCGGACGATACGGCTCTGGTGGCGGGAAATGTTGTTGAAGGTCAGGGTGGGGCAGGTCTCGTCGGTGTCAATGATTTTGCCGTAGGGCACCAGACCCAGCTTGATCAGCGCCTGAAAACCGTTGCAGATGCCGCACATCAAACCGTCCCGCTGCTCCAGAAGAGCGGTGACGCCCTCCTTGACGGCGGCGTTGCGGAAGAACGCGGTGATGAACTTGCCGGAGCCGTCCGGCTCGTCGCCGCCGGAGAAGCCGCCGGGGATGAACACCATCTGGGCGGTTTTCAGTTCGTTCGCAAAGCGCTCCACGCTGCGGGCAATGCCGTCGGCGCTCAGGTTGTTGATGACGATGATCTCCGGCTCCGCCCCCGCGTCCCGGACGGCCTTGGCGGAGTCGTATTCGCAGTTGGTGCCGGGGAAGGCGGGGATCAGCACCTTGGGCTTGGCAACCTTGACGGCGGGGGCTTTCCGCTGGGTGGCCTCATAGGAGAAGGTCTCCATGCTCTGCGCCGGGGTGGGGATGTTGCAGGCGTAGACGGATTCCAGCTTGTCTTCGTAGGCGCCGAGAACCTGAGTCTGGGACAGGGCTTCTCCGTGATAGGAGAAGCTGCCGTCGGCGGTGGTGACGCCCAGAACCTTGCCCACGATGCCGTCCGCCATTTCCAGCACGAAGCTGCCGTAGGCGTAGCCGAACAGCTCGTCAAGGGTCAGCGCGTCGTCAAAGGCGAAGCCCAAGCCGTTGCCGAAGCCCATCTTCATCACGGCCTCCGCGATGCCGCCCATGCCGGGGGTGTAGGCGGCCACGGCCCTGCCGCTGCGAAGGAGTTCGGTGACGGTATCGAAGGTTTCCAGCAGGGAAGCGGTTTCAGGCAGGCCGTTTTCGTCGTAGGCGGGGGTCAGCAGGCAGACCTTGTGACCCGCGGCCTTGAATTCGGGGGAGACGACTTCGCCGGTCTTGCCGGTGGTGACGGCGAAGGAGACCAGCGTGGGCGGAACATCCAGCTTCTCGAAGGAACCGGACATGGAGTCCTTGCCGCCGATGGCGCCGATGCCCAGCTCCATCTGCGCCCGGAATGCGCCCAGCAGCGCGGCAAGGGGCTTGCCCCAGCGCTTGGGGTCCTTGCCGAGACGCTCAAAATACTCCTGGAAGGTCAGGTAGGTGTCCTCGAAGGACGCGCCGGAGGCGATCAGCTTACACACGGACTCCACCACAGCCAGATACGCGCCGTGATAGGGAGAAGCGGAGGTGATGAAGGGGTTATAGCCGAAGGCCATGAAGGAGCAGTCGTCGGTGTGCTTCTTCTCCACGGAGATTTTCTGCACCATGGCCTGAATGGGGGTGAGCTGATATTTTCCGCCGAAGGGCATCAGCACGGTGCCGGCGCCGATGGTGGAGTCGAACCGCTCGGACAGACCCCGCTTAGAGCAGGTGTTCAGGTCGGAAGCCACGGCGAGGAAGTTCTCGGCGAAGCTGCCGGTCACGGTCTTGCCGTAGCTCTGCGCCTTCTCGGCGGCGGCGTCCATGTGCTTGGCCGCGCCGTTGGAGTTCAGGAACTCCCGGCTGATGTCGCAGATTTTTTTTCCGTTCCAGTTCATCACCAGACGGGGGCTTTCCGTGACCACGGCCACGGGGACGGCGTTCAGGTTCTCCGTGGCGGCCAGTTCGAGGAACCGCGCCGCGTCCTTCGCTTCCACGACAACGGCCATCCGCTCCTGGGATTCGGAGATGGCAAGCTCGGTGCCGTCCAGGCCTTCATACTTCTTGGGAACGGCGTTCAGATCGATTTCCAGACCGTCGGCCAGCTCGCCGATGGCCACGGACACGCCGCCCGCGCCAAAGTCGTTGCAGCGCTTGATGAGACGGGATGCTGCGCCATTGCGGAACAGGCGCTGGAGCTTCCGCTCCTCGGGGGCGTTGCCTTTCTGCACCTCGGAGCCGCAGGTTTCTACCGACTGCTGGGTGTGAGCTTTGGAGGAACCTGTCGCGCCGCCGATGCCGTCCCGGCCGGTGTTGCCGCCCAGCAGGATGACCACGTCGCCGGGGTCGGGGCGCTCCCGGCGGACATTTTCCGCGGGGGCGGCGGCGATGACCGCGCCGATCTCCATACGCTTGGCGGCGTAGCCGGGATGGTAGATCTCATCCACAATGCCGGTGGCAAGGCCGATCTGGTTGCCGTAGGAGGAATAGCCAGCGGCGGCGGTGGTGACGATCTTCCGCTGGGGCAGCTTGCCGGGGATGGTCTCGGACACGGGAGTCAGAGGGTCGGCCGCGCCGGTGACGCGCATGGCGCCGTAGACGTAGCTCCGCCCGGACAGGGGGTCACGGATGGCGCCGCCGATGCAGGTGGCCGCGCCACCGAAGGGTTCAATCTCCGTGGGATGGTTGTGGGTCTCGTTCTTAAAGAGAAGCAGCCACGGCTCGGTGACGCCGTCCACGGTGACGTCCATCTTTACCGTGCAGGCGTTGATTTCCTCGCTCTCGTCCAGCTTAGGGAGCTTCCCCGCGGCCTTCAGGTGCTTGACGGCGATGGTCGCGAGGTCCATCAGGCAGATGGGCTTCTCGCTGCGTCCCAGGGCATTCCGGGTTTCCAGATAGTCCTCGTAGGTCTTTTGCAGCAGGGCGTCCTCGAAGGTCACGTGGTCGAGAATGGTGCCGAAGGTGGTGTGGCGGCAGTGATCGGACCAGTAGGTGTCGATCATGCGTATTTCCGTGATGGTGGGGTCGCGGTCTTCCTTCTGGAAATAGGACTGGCAGAAGGCGATATCGTCCAAGTCCATGGCAAGGCCGTAGTTCGCGATAAAGTCCGCCAGCTCGTCACGGCTCAGGCCCGTGAAGCCGGTCAGGGTCGCCACCTCCGTGGGGATGTCGTAGCGGATAGCGAGGGTCTCCGGCACGTCCAGAGACGCCTCCCGGCATTCCACCGGGTTAATGACGTATTTTTTGAATTCCCGGATGTCCCCGTCCGTCAGCGCACCATACAGGGCGTAGACCTTGGCGGTGCGGATGAGGGGACGCTCGCCCTGAGAGATGATCTGGATGCACTGGGCGGCGGAATCCGCCCGCTGGTCAAACTGGCCGGGCAGCGCCTCCACGGCGAAGACGTAAGCGCCAGGAAGCTGAATGGACGCAGAAGCGGTATCCAGCTGCGGCTCGGAGAAGACCGTCTTCACGGCGTACCGGAACAGGTCTTCCGTGATGTTTTCCGCGTCGTACCGGTTGAACAGCCGGACATTTTCCAGCCGCTCCATGCCAAGTAAGGTTCTGGCCTCATTCAGCAGACCCTTGGCTTCGTTGTCCAGACCTTCCTTTTTTTCTACAAATACCCGATAAACCATGGGGTTATTTCCTCCTGATGTGATTTATTCAGAGTTTTCAGTGGTTATTAAGCCTGTAGGGCGCGCTGGCCGATGTCGCTTCTGCGGTAGGCGTTTTCAAACTGCACGCCGCTTGCAAGGCGGTAGGCCTCCCGGATGGCGTCTGCCAGGGAATCGGCCACGGCGGTGGTGCCGGTGACCCGGCCGCCGGAGGTCAGAAGCTTCCCACCCTCCAGCTTCGCCCCCGCCACGTAGGTGTGGGCGGCAGCTTCCGGGGTCATGGTGATCTCGAAGCCCTTTTGGTAGCTGACGGGGTACCCGGCGGAGGCGGTGATGACGCAGCAGGCGTACTTGTCGGAGAAGCGAACCTCCGTGTCCGCCAGCGTGCCGTTGGTGGTCGCCTGCATGACGGTCAGCAGGTCGCTTTCCAGCAGGGGCAGCACCACCTGCGTCTCCGGGTCGCCGAAGCGGCAGTTGTACTCGATGACCTTGGGGCCGTCGGGGGTGAGCATCAGGCCGAAGTAAAGGCAGCCCTGAAAGGTGCGGTCTTCGCTGTTCATGGCAGCGATGGTGGGCAGGAAGATTTCCTTCATGCACCGTTCGGCGATGGCCGGGGTGTAGTAGGGGTTGGGGGCGACGGTGCCCATGCCGCCGGTGTTCAGGCCGGTATCGCCGTCCCCCGCCCGCTTGTGATCCATGGAGGACACCATGGGCCTGACCACCTTGCCGTCGGTGAAGGCCAGCACGGAGACCTCCGGGCCGGTGAGAAATTCCTCAATGACCACATGGTCGCCGGACTTGCCGAAGACGTGATTTTCCATCATATCCCGGACGGCGGCTTTGGCCTCCTCCCGGGTCTGGGCGATGATAACGCCCTTTCCAAGCGCAAGACCGTCGGCCTTGATGACGGTGGGGATAGGGGCGGTGTCCAGATAGGCGAGGGCGGCGGCCATGTCGTCGAAGACCTCATACCGGGCGGTGGGGATGCCGTACTTTTTCATGAGATTCTTGGAAAAGACCTTGCTGCCCTCAATGATGGCGGCCCGGGCGCGGGGGCCAAAGCAGGGGATTTTAGCCGCTTCCAGCGCGTCCACGCAGCCCAGTACCAGCGGGTCGTCGGGCGCGACCACGGCGTAATCTACCTTTTGCTCCTGGGCAAAGGCGACGATCTTGTCAATTTCCGTAGCGCCGATGGGGACGCACACCGCGTCCGCCGCAATGCCGCCGTTGCCGGGGAGAGCGAAAATTTCCGTGACCTCGGGATTCTTTTTCAGGCTTTTGATGATGGCGTGTTCCCGTCCGCCGCCGCCTACGACTAACAGTTTCATAAACAATCCCCCTTAGTGGTGGAACAGTCTCATGCCGGTGAAGGCCATGACCATGCCGTCCTTATCGCATTCCTCGATGACCAGATCGTCCCGGATGGAGCCGCCGGGCTGGGCGATGTACTTGACGCCGGAGGCTTTGGCGCGCTTGATGTTGTCGGGGAAGGGGAAGAAAGCATCGGAACCGAGGGAAACGCCGTCAAATTTGGACAGGAATTCCCGCTTGTCTTCTTCGGTCAGCCGGTCGGGCTGACGGGTGAAGTAGTTCTGCCAGATGCCGTCGGCGCAGACGTCCTCCTCGTTGCCGTTGATGTAGCCGTCGATCACGTTGTCCCGGTTGGGGCGGCCGAGGTCGGCGCGGAAGGGCAGGGACAGGGTCTTGGGGTGCTGGCGCAGGAAGAAGGTGTCGGCCTTGGAGCCGGCCAGCCGGGTGCAGTGAATGCGGGACTGCTGACCCGCGCCCACGCCCACGGCCTGCCCGTCATAGGCGAAGCACACGGAGTTGGACTGGGTGTATTTCAGGGTGATGAGCGCCACGATCAGGTCGATTTTGGCGGATTCGGGCAGGTCTTTGTTTTTGGTGACGATGTTCCGGAGCAGATGCTCACCGATCTTGAAATTGTTCCGCCCCTGCTGGAAGGTGATGCCGAAGACCTGCTTCGTCTCCTGCTCGGCGGGAACGTAGTCGGGGTCAATGGCCACCACGTTGTAGCCGCCCTTGCGCTTGGTTTTCAGGATAGCCAGTGCTTCCTCTGTGTAGCCGGGGGCAATCACGCCGTCGGAGACCTCCCGGGCGATGAGCTTCGCGGTGGTCACGTCGCACACATCGGACAGAGCAACCCAGTCACCGAAGGAGCACATCCGGTCGGTGCCTCTTGCCCGGGCGTAGGCGCAGGCGAGGGGACTGTCGTCCAGCTCGGGAACGTCGTCCACGAAGCACGCCTTTTTCAGGTTCTCGGGCAGGACTTTTCCTACGGCGGCGGAGGTGGGGGAGACGTGCTTGAAGGACGTCACGGCGGCCATGCCCGTGGCCTCCTTCAGCTCCTTCACAAGCTGCCAGGAGTTGAGGGCGTCCAGAAAGTTGATGTAGCCGGGGCGGCCGTTCAGGATGGTGATGGGCAGCTCGGAGCCGTCTGCCATGTAGATCTTCGCGGGCTTCTGGTTGGGGTTGCAGCCGTATTTCAGTTCAAATTCTTTCATGTTCATTCCCTCCACGCGGTGTCACTTTACGTGCTTGTTGAGGATTCGCTGCTGATATTTCCGGGTTTCCAGATCGGTGTAGCGCACGAACAGGGAGATTTTGTTGTCGGGGTTCAGATTTTCCCACAGCTCCCGGGTGAAATCGTCGATGTCCGCGGGGATGCTGACCCGTTCCGGCTCTCCCTGAAAGGTGGGAATTACGGGATTGCCGTCGCAGACGTAGGTGTGGAGGAAATGACCCAGACCGGGGACGGCGGGGTACTCATAGAAGAACCGGGCACATACCGTGCCCTCCGGGTCGGCGGATTTCAGGATGGACAGCTTATAGCTGCCGTCCCCCGCCTGCAGGCCGGAAATGCGGGGCGTCCAGTTGGGACCGTCGTCCTCAAACTGACGGGTACGCAGGGCGGCTTCCCAGCTTTCACCCTTGGCGAGGTACTCCCAGACAGTGTCCGTCTGGTCGCCGTTGGTGACGATGAGACCCTGACCTGCCTCCCGCACGGGATGGTAGATGATCAGATGGGGGTCTTTCATGAGACTGGGGTCAAAGGCTTCCGTGCGGATGCCGTCCGGCTCCTGAACGAAGACCCGGTTCCGGGAATTGACGCTGCGTCCCATGATGAAATAGGCGGCCACGGCGGTCTTGCCGTCGGGGGTGACGCCCAGCACAATGCCCCGGCCGGGGTAGGTGTTGCCGCTGAGGCACTCGGCCATGGACTTTATTTCGTAAACATTCATAGCGTTTTCACTCCTGTTCGATGATAACGGTGCGGCCTTCCACCCGGAGCCTGCCCTCACAGAACAGGCGCACGGCTTCCGGCAGCAGCTTCCATTCGGCCTGCTCCATAATGCGTTTTTGAAGGGTCTCGGGGGTATCTCCGGGGAGAACGGGGACGGCCTTCTGGGCGATAATGGGGCCGCCGTCGCACTCCGCGCTGACAAAATGCACGGTCGCGCCGGAGAGCTTGACACCGTAGGCCAGCGCCGCTTCATGGACATGCAGTCCGTAGAAGTCCTGTCCGCAGAAGGACGGGATCAGGGCGGGGTGGACGTTCATAATGGCGTTGGGATAGGCCTGCACCAGCTCTTCGGTGAAGATGACCATGCAGCCCGCCAGAACCACTAAATCAATGTCCAGCGCCCTCAGTTTCTCCACCAGCGCCAGCGTCATGGCGCGGTTGGAGTCGAAGCTTTTCCGGGGCAGCACATAGCCGGGAATCCCCGCCTTCTGCGCCCGCTCCAAAGCATAGGCGCCCTCCTTGGAGGAGATCACGGCGGTGATCTCTCCGCCGCCCAGCTCGCCCTGCTGCTGAGCGTCGATCAGCGCCTGCAAATTGGTGCCGCCGCCGGAGACCAGAACTGCGATTTTGGCCGTCATTCCAGAATCACCTTTTCTTCGTCGTTTTTCACGATGGTGCCGATGACGTAGGCGTCCTCGCCGTGGGCGGTGAGAATGTCCAGGGCGGTCTGCACCTGAGCGGCGGGGACGACGATGCTCATGCCCACGCCCATGTTGTAGGTGTTGAACATGTCCCGCTCGGGAATATTGCCGGTCTTTGCAATCAGGTCGAAGATGGGCAGCACCTTAACGGCGCTCTTGTCGATCTTCGCGCACAGGCCGTCGGGGATGGAGCGGGGAATATTCTCATAGAAGCCGCCGCCGGTGATGTGGCTGATGCCCTTGACGTCCACGGTTTCCAGCAGCGCCAGAACGGACTTGACGTAGATCTTCGTGGGGGTCAGCAGAGTCTCGGCGATGGTCTTTCCGCCAAGCGCGTCGCAGGGCTGATAGATTTCGGCGGGGTTCTCGTCAATGCGGAAAACCTTGCGGATCAGGCTGAAGCCGTTGGAGTGGATGCCGGAGGAAGCCAGCGCGATGACCACGTCCCCTTCCGCCATTTTCGTCTTGTCTAAGATTTTCTTTTTATCCACAATGCCCACGGCGAAGCCCGCAAGATCGTAGTCCTCCACGGGCATCAGGCCGGGGTGCTCTGCGGTCTCGCCGCCGATGAGCGCCGCGCCGGACTGGACGCAGCCCTCCGCCACGCCGCCCACGATTTCGGCAATTTTTTCCGGCACGTTTTTGCCGCAGGCGATGTAATCCAGAAAGAACAGGGGCTTTGCGCCCACGCAGATGATGTCGTTGACGCACATGGCCACGGCATCGATGCCGATGGTGTCGTGCTTGTCCATGAGGATGGCCAGCTTAACCTTGGTGCCGCAGCCGTCGGTGCCGGAGACCAGCACCGGCTCCTCCATCCCGGCAATGGGCAGGCCGAAGCAGCCGCCGAAGCCGCCCACGTCGTCCAGACAGCCTAAGTTGCGGGTGCGGGCGATGTGGGTCTTCATCAGCTCCACGGCCTTGTATCCGGCGGTGATGTCCACACCGGCGGCAGCGTAGCTGGCGGACTGGGAATTGTTGTGTTCCATAATGACGCTCCTTTTCGTTCGGTTATTCTTTGCCGTTCCAGCAGTAGGTGCAGACCTTGTCTTTGTCCAGTCCGATGGCCTCCAGCAGGCCGTCCAGAGACTGGTAGCCAAGCGAGTCAAAGCCCATTTCCTCGCAGATGGCTTTGAGCATACATTTGCCCCGCTGCGTGCTGCCGTCGGCGTACTCGTCTAAGTGCTTCTGCCCCTCGTCGCCCTCCAGATTCTGAACCGTCCGCCGGGCAATCAGCTCCATTTCGGAGTTGGAGCGGGAGAAATTCAGATATTTGCAGCCGTACATGATGGGCGGACAGGCGGAGCGCATATGCACTTCCTTCGCACCGCTTTCGTACAGGAAGTCCACCGTCTCCCGCAGCTGGGTGCCCCGGACGATGGAGTCGTCCACGAACAGCAGCTTCTTGCCCTGAATCAGCTCCGGCACGGGGATCTGCTTCATCTTCGCCACCAGATTGCGCATCTCCTGATTGGCGGGGGTGAAGGAGCGGGGCCAGGTGGGGGTGTACTTGACGAAGGGACGGGCGAAGGGCTTATGGGACTGGTTGGCGTAGCCGATGGCGTGGGGCAGACCGGAGTCCGGCACGCCCGCCACGAAGTCCACGTCCGGCATGGTGCCGGCTTCCATTTCCTTGCGGGCCATGATCTCGCCGTTGCGGTAGCGCATGACCTCCACGTTTTTGCCCTCGTAGTTGGAGTTGGGGTAGCCGTAGTACGTCCACAGGAAGGCGCAGATTTTCATTTTCGTGCCGGGGGCGGCCAGCTGTGTAAGTCCGTCCGCCGTCATTTTCACGATCTCCCCGGGGCCAAGCTCGTAATGGTCCTGATAGCCCAGCTTGTGGTAGGCGAAGGACTCGAAGGATACGCACAGGCCGTCGTTATTTTTCCCCACCAGCACGGGCAGCCGCCCCAGCCGGTCCCGGGCGGCGATGATGGCGTCGGGGGTCAGCAGCAGAATGGTGCAGGAGCCGTCGATGACCTCCTGGGCATAGCGGATGCCGTCGATCAGGCTGCCCCGCTGGTTGATGAGAGCGGCGGTCAGCTCGGTGGTGTTGATCTTGCCGGAGGACATGGCCATGAACTGATGCCCCGGCCCGGAGAAGGCTTCCTCCACCAGCTGTTCGGCGTTGTTGATGATGCCCACGGTGGAGATGGCGAACATCCCCAAGTGGGAGCGCACCAGCAGTGGCTGGGGGTCGGTGTCGGAAATGCAGCCGATACCGGCGTTTCCGCTGAATTTTGCCATGTCGTCGTCAAATTTCGTGCGGAAGGGGGTATTTTCAATGCTGTGGATCTGCCGCTGGAAGCCCTTTTCCGTATCGTAAAAGGCGAGTCCGGCCCGGCGGGTGCCAAGGTGGGAGTGGTAGTCCGTGCCGAAGAAAACGTCGTAAATGCAATTCTTATGGGAAATCGCCCCGAAGAAACCGCCCATGTGCTGCCCTCCCTCAGCCGTTCAGTTCCGCCTGAAGGGCGGCGTCTTTCTCAAGCACCTTGGCCGCGTCGGCGGCGCGTCTGGCGTCCAGCTTCGCGGCAAGCTCCGCGTCCTCCACTGCCAGAATCTGGGCGGACAACAAAGCGGCATTCACGCCCCCGTTTACGGCTACGGTGGCGACCGGAATACCGGAGGGCATCATGACCGTGGAAAGAAGAGCGTCAATGCCGTCGAGACAAGGACCTTTGCAGGGAATACCGATGACCGGAAGGGTGGTGTTTGCCGCGATGGCGCCGGCGAGGTGCGCGGCCATACCGGCGGCGGCGATGAGCGCGCCAAAGCCGTTTGCCCGTGCGGATACGGCAAAATCCCGAGCCTCCTCGGGGGTGCGGTGGGCGGAGTAGATGTGACATTCGTAGGGAATGCCCAGAGACGTCAGGGTATCCATGGTTTTGCGCAGGATGGGCAGATCGCTGTCGCTGCCCATGACGATTCCGACTTTTTTCATGTGTTGACCTCCTTGTGGCAAATAAAACTTCATGCATGAGCACTGCACTGCGAAAATGCGCAAAGGCATAAGCATGAAGTTTTTGTGCATCATTTCCGGTTGCCCCGCAGGGGCGAGGAAATGGCACATTTTTTCTTTTTTCTATGCGTATGCATAGAAAAAAGGGCGCACTCGCCCGCTGTAACGGGAAAGTGAGCCCAGACGGTCGGCAGGAAATGGGGATATGCCCTTACTCCATGTGGTGCTCCACTTCGGTCTGCACCGAAAACTCGGACGCAGCCTAATCCGTCAGTCATAAGGGTTTGTTGATGTTACGTTATCATTATATCATCGGGGGCGACCCCCGTCAACTCGCAGAAAGACGATTCCTGACGGTTTTTGGCAAGATTCCATGTGAATCTTGCCAAATCGATAAAATTGCCCCGAAAGAGATGCGCTCTTTCGGGGCAGCGTTTACGCGGCGAAGAAGTTGTAAAGGCCGAAAACCAGAATGATGCCCACGATCACGGGCAGCACGTAGGTCATGTAAGGCCGCAGCCATTTGGCGATTTTCAGCCCTTTGCCCTCGTTGGCTTCGGCGAGGAAATTCTCCCAGCCCCAGCCGTAGCGGGTGGTGCAGAAAATGATGAACAGCAGACTGCCCAGGGGCAGCAGCAGGTTGCTGACCAGAAAATCCTCGCTGTCCAGCACGTCCCGCCCGGCGATGGGGCGGAAATTGCTCCACAGGTTGTAGCCCAGCAGGCAGGGCAGGCTCAGCAGGAAGAGGGCAATGCCGCACACAAGGCAGGTCTTCTTCCGGCTGAGCCCGGTCAGCTCGCTGACGCAGGAGACGATGTTTTCAAACACCGCGAGAACCGTAGAGTAGGCGGCGAAGGTCATGAACAGGAAGAACAGGCTCCCCCAGAAGCGCCCCGCGGGCAGGTTGTTGAACACGTTGGGCAGGGTCATGAAGATCAGCGCGGGGCCGCTCTTGACGTCCACGCCGTAGGAGAAGCAGGCGGGGAAGATAATGAGGCCGGAGCAAAGCGCCACCAGCGTGTCCAGCGCGCAGACCCGGACGGACTCGCCCGCCAGCGCGTGATTCTTGCCGATGTAGCTGCCGAAGATGGCCATGGCGCCGATGCCAAGGCTCAATGTAAAGAAGGACTGGTTCATGGCGCCCACGATGACATTGCCAACGCCGGCGTCTTTCAGGCGCTGGATATCGGGCAGCAGGTAGAATTTCAGTCCCTCGGAGCCGCCGGGGAGGAACAGACTGTGTACAGCCAGCGCCAGCATCAGCACGATCAGCGCCATCATCATCCACTTGGTCACCCGCTCCAATCCCTTCTGAACACCGATGGAGATGATGAAAAAGCCGGATATGACGATCGCGCCCATGTAAACCGTCTGCTGGACAGGGTTCGCAAGCATGTTGCCGAAGGCGGTCTCCACCCCGGAAACGTCAAGTCCCACGAAGCGTCCGGCGGCGGTGTCCACAAAATATTGCAGCATCCAACCGGCGACGGTGGTGTAGAACATCATCAGAACCACGTTGCCGAGCAAACAGACGTAGCCGTGCCAGCCCCAGTGTCCGCCGGGCTTCAGCGCCTGATACATTTTCAGGGGGCTTTTCTGGGCGGCGCGTCCCATGGCGAATTCCATGGTCAAAACGGGGACACCCAGGATCAGCAGGAAGAGCAGGTAGATCACGACGAACGCGCCGCCGCCATACTGCCCGGTCATCCACGGGAATTTCCATACATTGCCGATGCCGATGGCGCAACCGGCGCTGAGGAGAATGAAGCCTAAACGGCTTGCCAGGTGTTCTCTGTGCACGTTTGATTCCTCCAAATGTTTTTGCGTATAAAGGCACAGGCTGCGCAGCCTGTGGGTGCCATGGGATTCAGTCAAAAATCAGCCCAAAATATCCGGGTGCGTCCGCACCCGGCCGCAGGGGACGGAACATGGCGCCGGGAAGCGCCGTTCCCGGGGTGCGGAAGTGGCCGCGGGAAAATCCCAGCGCCCCCAGAATGCCCGGGGCGGCTGCGGTATTGCCCAGCAGCTCCATGCCGGTCAGGCTGTCACCGTCGTGCTCGGCGGCCAGCAGGAAATCCCCCCCGGCATAAAATGCGGCGTAGCTTTTGAGATAGGAAAGGTTTGCCCCCTCCTGAATCACGCCGTCCGGGGGCAGGTACTCCCGGCGAAGGCGGGCGAATTCCACCGCGGAAATCGGGCGCACGGCAACCGCTTCCCCGGCGTCGCAGGAAAACTCCGACACGGTGCAGCAGTCCCGATAGCCCATGCGGCCGTACATTTTCCGCAGACCAACGTCATGGGGCATCAGCAGCGCCCCGTCATAGCCCCGTCCGGCCAGACAGGCAGCGGCATCCGCCATCAGGGCGCGGCAAAGCCCCCGGTTCCGGAAATCCGGGTGGGTCGCCACGGCGTAGAGATAGGCGAATTTCTGTCCCCGGAACTCCGCGTCAAACCAGTAAAGGGCGGCGGCGACGTTCCCGTTTTCCGCCGCGCACCGGCAGCGCCGGGGGCAGTAGCCGCTGGCAAAAAAGCCCGCGATAAATTCCTCAGAATCCCCGAAGGACAGCTGCCAGAGCGTCCGAAGCTGAGGCTCCTGTACGCCGGTGGGGTAGTCAATCTCCATGGAAATCCTCCGCCAGATACGCCCATGATTTCTCCACCATGTGGTGGGGATTGTAGGACAGCTTGGCCTTGCGAAGCCCCGCCAGGCCCACATCGTCCTCCCGGTTCAGATAGCGTAGATTGGGATATTTCAGCCGCAGATACCGGGCGAATTCGCAGTTTACGGCGGCGTAAGCGCCGTCCACGTCCTCCCGCGCCTTTTCAAAATGGATGTCGAAGGTGTCCGACCACAGGCGGCTGCCCATGGTCACGGCGAGAATTTCCCCGTTTTCCACAAGCACGGCGCTCTCCATTTGCAGGCCCTCATAATGCCGGAACGCCCGGGACATGGCGATGCTTTCCATCATATAGTCCCCCGTGGGGTCGGCCTGCATCCGGGCGCGGTACCATTCGCCGACCATGCGCTGGGCAGCGGAGAAGTTGCCGCCGGTCAGATTTTGCAGTTCAAACTGGGAATGCTCTGCCCGGAAGCGGTTGACGTGGTTCCGTTTTTTCTGGAATTTCCGACCTTTCAGGTCGGCCAGATCGTCCACGGAATAAACGTAGTCATAGCTGTCCCGGTCGGCGCGGTAGAGAAATTTGTCGGGAAACCACCCCTGCAGCTCCGCCTGATCGGCCGCGGTCATGCTGACGATACGGCAGGGAATGCCCCGCTGTTTAGCGTCGAGAAGAATTTCCTCGATCACGGCGCGCCGATCCCCGTCGCCGATGGGGTAGGGGTAGACGCTCCGGCCATTGAAATGGGAGAAAAATGCCACGCAGCCGTGGGTAAACACCAGCTGCTGCCGCCCCCAGAGATAGAGGTTGGCGAAGGAATATTCGCATCCTCTGGGCGGACAGGAAAACAAAACGCGCTCATAGTCGTCCTTCTGGGACAGCTGGGGGCGCTGAAAATCGAGCATGGTCACACCTTCTTAATATTTTAATATCATATCACAGTTTTCCCAAAAAAACAAGGGCGGAACCGCGGACGGATTCCTTTTTTGAGGAAAAAGCGGTTTTTGCTGGTTTTCGGCAGTTTTTTACTGAAATTTCCGCGGAAATCAGGCACGATTTCCGTGTTGACAAAACGGATGAGAAGATATATAATGCAAAGCAAGTAAAAGGCGGACTGTTCATCATGCAGTGCGTTACATTTTAACGCTGAAGGAGAAATCACAATGAGAAAGTTTGTATCCTTTGTTTTCGCGCTCATCCTGTGTCTGAGCATGGCAGTCACGGCTTCCGCCACGACCGTCAAGAGCAATCAGGGCGGCAACCCCGGCGGCAAGCCCAACGCGCCCCGTACCGGTTCCGTTGCGGTGGCAGTCCTGTCCGCCGCGGCCTGCACTGCGGGCGGTGTCGGCGCCATTGCCTACAAGAAGAGCAAAGAGTAATCAAAGTAGGGTCTATCTGAAAACCGGGAATATGACCAACAGCGAGGGATTTTTCGTCTGATGAAGCCATTTTTCCGCAGGAATACTTTGTGTATTACAAGGGAAAATGGTGCACAGCAGGCGGAAAAGACCCGCTGTTTGGGCATGTTGACGGTTTTCAGATAGACCCTAATTGAAAAGGAACGGAATGGAGCGGTCTTGATCGCTCCATTCGTATTATAACGGACATGCAGAATAAGAAGAAGGTATACCTCATTATCAGCATCGTCAGCTTCTCCATCGTGCTGGCGGTGCTGGCCGCGATCGGCGGGCTGCTGCTTGCCTACAAGCGGCAGAGCGACAACTATGAGCAGCTGGCGGCAGCGGCCAGAACCGCTGCGCCTGCCGCACCCACCACCCCGGCGACGGAGGCTGCGGAAGAGACTCAGCCCGTCGAGACGGAGCCGCCCCTGCCCACCGTGGAAATTCCCATCAACTTTGACTACCTCAAAGGGGAAAACGAGGACATCATCGGCTGGATCGTGGTGGACGGCACGCTGATCGACTATCCCATCCTGTACGATACGACCTACAATTACTACTATCTGAACCACAACTACGAGGGAACCTCCACCGGCTACGGCTCCATTTTCGTTCTGGGGGAGAACGCCGGGGACTTTACGGACTTCAACACCGTGGTCTACGGCCATAACATGCTGGACGGGCGGATGTTTGCCCAGCTGCACCGGTTCCGGGATAAGAATTTCTTCGATTCCCACGGGCAGATCATCGTCTACACCCCGGAGCGGCAGCTGACCTATCAGGTCTTTGCGGCCTACCGCCGGGACAATCTGGACATCATCGCGAACACGGATTTTTCCACCAAAGCGCTGATCGACGAGTACATCGAGAGCGTCTACGCCCAGACCGATCTGGCGCAGTTCAATCCGGCGCTGGAGGTTACGTCCTCAGACAGGATCATCACCCTTTCCACCTGCATCGGAAACCCGGCGTACCGGTTCGTGGTACAGGGTGTGCTGGTGGATGAAGCGCAGGCCGTGTTTGCCGGCACTCCGGACGCGGACGGAGAATAACGGAACATGAAGAAAAAAGGAAAATTTCTGAAAGAAGGACCCCCAAAGAGCGAAAAGCCGAAAAAGAATGGGAATCCCATGAAAGTGACCGCCATTGTGCTCAGCTCGCTGGCGGCGGTACTGGTGCTTGCGGCTGTTGGTGTGGGGATTTTCGTGTGGTACTCCGGCAGTGTGCGGGGGGCGATGTTCGCCGCCCGGGGAAGCGTTTCGGACACCATTCCCCAATCTGCGACTACCCCTGCCGACGCTTCGGAAACGCAGGCGCGTATTGACGCGGACTGGATCGACGAACAGGGCAACGCCTATAATTACCGGGACGACGTAATTTCCATTCTGTTCATGGGCATTGACTACATGGGCGATGAAAAGAACTGGTTCTACGCCACGGAGTCCAACGGCGGCAACGCCGACGTGATTGGGCTGGTCATACTGGACACCAGAACCTTTGACTTTTCCATGCTGTACATTCCCCGGGACACCATGGCCGACGTGATCGCCATGGACGCAAACGGTCAGTATCTGGATACTGTTTACACCAACATTTCCACCGCCCACAGCTACGGCGACGGAAAAGACTTGAGCTGCCGCCTGACCACCGACGCGGTGTCCCGTCTCCTGTACGGCGCGCCGGTGAGCCGCTACGTAGCGCTGGACTATGACGCGCTGTACACGCTGAACGACCTGATCGGCGGCCTGACCATCACCTTTGACGACGACTACACGGAGATTCATTCCACGTTTACCAAGGGCAGCACGGTCACGCTGAACCGGTGGTACATGGACAAGTTCATCACCTACCGCAGCGAGACCGATCTGGAGGGCGCATACAAGCGCGGTATGCGGAGCATGGCGGTGATGAAGGCGCTGTTCAACCAGTGCAAGGGGAAAATCGTCGCCGACCCCGCCGTGGCGCTGGAATACTACAACGGCCTGAAGGACTACATCACCACCGATCTGGACCTGACGGAGATCACGTATCTGGCGCGGAACATGGGGAAGATGTACTTCACCTCGGACACCATTGTGCGTCTCCCCGGCGAGACGGTGATGGGCGAGCGCTACGCGGAGTTCTACCCGGACGAAAGCTGGCTCCACGACTTCGTGATGGAAAAGTTCTGCGTCCCGGCGGAATGATAGGAAACAAAGCTGCCCCGCCGAACAGGCGGGCCGCATTGGACAGTCAACAGGCACAGCAGGATAATCTGCTGTGCCTGTTCTTGTATCTGTTTTACGAAGTTCGTTAATTTGCCCCAGCTTTTCCTATTTCTTTTCCTGCCTGGACTTGCTTCCGTAGCCATAACCGTAGCCGTACCCATAGCCGTATCCATAACCATACCCGTATTCCTTGCTCCCGGAGAGACTCTTGCGGACGTTGTTCAGGGCGCAGCCGATGATGGGCAGGCGGCTGTCGCTGAGACGCTGGGCGCCGTCCAGAATCTGGTCGCGGGAGGCGTAATCCTGACGGATGACCATCAGTCCCGCTTCGGCGGCCTCCGCAGCTTCCGCGGCGTCGGTCAGCAGAGAGCATGGGGGCGTGTCCAGAATCACATAGTCGTATTTGTCACGGGCATACCGGATGAGCTTCGTCAGCCGCGCCTGCGTCGGCGCGTCGAAATAGTCCGCTTTTCCATCGGCGTTCCCCACGATCACGAACAGACCTTCCACATCCGTTGCCTGTGCCAACGCCCCGGCGGCTTCCCCGGAACCGGTGAAATTCTTCAGGTTCCGCCCTTCATCCAGAGGATGGCTCTTGGAGGACAGGGTCTTCGCCACGGAGGGATTGCGGAAATCGCAGTCGATCAGCAGCACCCGCCGCCCCTTCTGGGCAAGGGATACCGCCAGATTCACGGAGACGGTGGTCTTGCCCTCGCCGGGGATGGCGCTGGAGACCAGCAGAATTTTCTGCCCGTTCTCCTGCATGGCCTTCTCCACCCGCAGACGGAGCAGACGGACGGATTCGGAGAAGCCGGACTCGCTTCTGTACCGGTGCAGCAGAGGATAAGGCCGCTTCCGGGATATCTTCACCGCGGGGATCTGCCCGAGACAGGGGGCGTTCAGGGTCTCGCGCAGCTCGTCCTCGTTGTGGACGGTGTTCTTCATCAGAACCAGAAACGCCAGAATCACGCACCAGACTGCCGCACCCACGACTGCGCCGCAGGTGATATAGTACCGGTAATTGAACTCGGCGACGGGCGCGGTGGGCATACCGCTTTCATCCAGCAGCACCAGCACCGTGGAGCCGACTACGAACTCCGCTACCTCCGGGTAGCAGACGATCACGGCGCTCATGACGTCATAGGCACGCTGGGGGTCGGTGTCCCTGACCTTCAGCGTCAGGATGCTGGACTGCGCCGTGGCCGAGACGGACATGTCCGGCACCTCGTCGATGCCCAGCTCGTCCATGACCCGCCGCTGCAGCAGCCCGCTGGTGAGGATGGAGGGGAAGGTATCCGCCATGACCTGCGCCGTTTTTTCGTTGTAGCTGCTGACGCTGGCGTAAAGGGGGTTGGCCACCCGAACCGTGAAGGAGGCGCTGGCCTCGTAGACGGGCCGGTAGGCTCTGCGCTGAACAAACGTCAGCCCGGCGGCGCAGATCAGGATCAGCGCCAGACCCAGCAGCCACATCCGCTTCGCCTGATGGAGAAAGTCGTCCAGCAGTACGAAGGTGTCCCGCCCCTGTTGTTCCGTTTTTTCGATTTCCATAGCAGCCTTCCTATTTCCCGGAGCCACCGGAACCGTAGTTGCCGTAGTGGCCGTAATGACTGTACTTGCTGTAGCCGCCGTAGCTCTGGCCGGTGGACAGCTGCGTTGCGTAGACGTTGTTGAGGACGCAGCCCAGCACCTTCGCTTTGTGACCGTCCAGAGAAGCGACGGCGTTATTCAGGGCGGGCGCTGCCGCCGCGTTCTGCCGGACCACCAACAGACTGGCGTCCGCCAGATCGGCCATGCCCTCCGCGTCCGAAGCCGCGCTCATGGGGGGCAGGTCAAGCACGATAAAGTCGAAGCACTCCCGCGCCCAGTCCAGCAGCGCGTTCATCCGTGGGGAAATCAGCAGGTCGCCGGTGTTCTGCTCGCCGCGTTTGGCAAGCAGCATGTACATATCGCTGTTCTGATAGCGCAGGAAGCACTCGGACAGATTCTCCTTGCCCCCCAGAATGTCGTTAAGACCGTAGGTGAATTTGCTCTGCCCCAGCACCATGCCGCAGGCGGGCTTCCGCAGGTCGCAGTCGATCAGCAGCACACGCTTGCCCTTCTGTTCCATGGCCAGCGCCAGATTGACAGCCACGGTGGACTTGCCCTCGTTTTCCAGCAGGCTCGTCACTATCAGCACCTTGCCGCCGTCCATGTGCTGCTCGACACGGCGGCGCAGCTTGCGGATGCTCTCCACAAACCGGAAGCTGGTCACGGGGTTCGTGATCAGAATGCTGGTTTTCTTCCGCCGCAGCAGGGCAAAAACGGTTTTGTACTTCCGCTCGTGGGAGATCTCGCCCAGATAGCTGCAGTCCAGCTTCTCCCGGGCTTCCGTACCGCTCCGCACCGCGTCCCGCAGATAGGACAAAATGGCAAGCAGGGCCGTGGCGGCCAGCGCCGCGATGACAGCGGCTTTTTTCATCTGGTGGAAGGCAAAGTTCTGGTTCGTGGGAGATGTGGGCACTGCCGGGTATTGCAGCACCTCCAGCCCGATGTCGTCTATCACCTGATAGGTCAGGGACTCGTGGTGCTCGATGATGGCCTGCGCGGCCAGAAAGGCCATCCGGGGATCGGAATCCGTTACGGTCATGGTGATGAGATTGGTGTTGGGGACGACCGCGGTATCGATGGTTCCATCAAAGGAGGAAATGTCCGTCTCCTGCAGGATGGTCTTGCGCATGATGGAGCTGTTCAGCAGTTCGGTAAACAGTCCCGCAAGATTGCTGGTGGAGGACAGGTTGGAATACACCGACGTGGAGCTGCCCCGGGTGGTCACCACGAAGGTGGTCGTCGTCCGGTAGACCGGCGCGTATGTTGCGTCCGTATAAATGTAGGTGCCGACGCCCACGGCAAGCGCCGCCAGCACAACAACCAGCCACCGCTTGAGAACGTCCTGCACAAGGACGATGGGGTCGAAGGGCAGAAGCCGGGCGCTTTGCATATTTGATTTGCTTGTATTTTCCATTGGCTTACCCTTCCACCACAACGATCAATTTGGAATACCCCGTGTATTTCCGGTCAAAATCGGGGTTTTTCTCGTCCCGGTCTGTGAATGTCACCCGGTATTCCACGGTGTAGACCCCGGGGTATCCGGTCTGCACCGTGCCCCGCGTCCGCATGGAGTAGTCCATGGGAAGCCCGCCCGCCAGACTGTCCTGTTCCCCCAGCCATGTGAAGGATTTCAGATACTGTGCCGGGTAGAATTGGGCGTCCTTCGGCAGGTAAACGAGATAGTCGGTCAGCTCCAGCGCGGCGTTGTAGATGCCGGAGGAGATCACCTCCACGGGGAGGGTCTCCGACACCGTATCGCCCAGAGAGTTGGTCACTTGGAACTGAACCATGTGGCTTCCCAGCGCCATGATGGAGCTGGTGCCCTTCGTTGTGGCTCTGACCCGGTGCTGGATGTCCCCGTCGATGGCGTCCACCGCGCCGACATTGCTCAGAACGTCAAAGCTGTGGTCAACGGTATAGACCAGCGGGGCGTTCAGCGTGAACCGGGGGCGTTCGTAATCGGTATACCTGCCCTCCCGTTTGGCCTTTGCCACGTTCCCGGCGCTGTCGAAGGCCGCGTAGCTCACCGAAATGGAGCCGTCGCTGTCCGTCAGGTTGACGCGCTCCACCACGAGGGAGGCCGTCACGTCCCCGTCCACATTGTCCGAGGCGGTGACGCCTGCCAGCAGCGCGCTTTTGTCGTCCCGCACGGAGACCTCCAGCGGCTGTTCGTCCATATGGATCTGGGGGGCGCGTGTGTCCGTGCGCAGCTGGTCAAGCTTCCGGTAGCCGAAGAATGCCGCCAGACACAGGACGATCAGCAGCAGTAAAAGCCAATTCCGTTTTTTCATAGTTTCCCGCCTTTTTTCATCGAAACCACTCCGGTTCGGCCAGAGTGATGGGTTCGTCTTTCAGAATTTTTCTGGGGTTGTCCAGCAGCAGCGCCCGGGCGCACCGGGGGGAGAATTCCTGCGCGAGGAGATCGCGTACATCCTCCATCCAAGGCGTCCGCACCCGGGGAGAGTGGGCGTCGCTGGCCACGGCGGCGGCAAAGCCCCGCTCCACCAGCGCATAGGCCAGCGCCTGCGCGTGTCCGCCGAAGCGCCCCAGAAGGCTGCCCCGGTTTACCTGAAACAGGCAGCCCAAGCGACACCACCGGTTGACGATCTCCGGGTCGTGCTGAAGATAAGTATAACGCTCGGGGTGCGCAACAAGGGGCCTAAACCCCGCCCGGCAGACGCTTCGCAGAATCAGAGTTTCCTCTTCGCCGCTGGACTGGAAGGCAAATTCGATCAGCGGATACCGGGAGCCGTTCAGGGTGAACAGCTTTCCCTCCCGCAGCAGCCGGGCGGTGTCCGGGGTGCCGAAAATTTCCATGCCGGGGTACAGCTTCAGGGGTACGCCGGTCTCCTCCAGCGCCTGACGCAGAAGCGACCATGTCCCGTAGACCTCCTCCGCCCGCTCGCCCATGCAGTGGGGCGTGGCGGCCATGGCACGCACGCCGCTGTTTACGGCCATACGCGCCATGGCGAGGGATTCCTCCAGACTTTGGGAGCCGTCGTCCAGTTCCGGCAGAATGTGGCAATGCAGGTCAATCATGGGCAGTCTCCACTTTACAAAACGCGCCGGTCAGTGCCGAATAGGCCGCTGCGATCCCGGGGCGCAGGGGGATCACGCGAATCCAGACCTTCTCAAAGAAATTCCACCAGAAGCTGCCCGGCTGCAAAAGCTTTTCCCTGCGCCGCACGGCGGTCACCAGCGCCAGAACCTGATCGGGGCGGTGGGTCACCAGAATGCAGGTGCGCAGAAGACCGCTTTGGCGCAGATTGTCCAGAAGCCGCCTCTCCGTGGCCATGTCCAGACCGGAGGTGGCTTCGTCCAGAAGCAGAATCGGCGCTTTGCGCAGCAGCGCCCGGGCGATGGCCAGGCGCTGGGCCTGACCCTCGGAAATGCCCCGTCCCCCAGTGCCCAGACGGTGGTTAACCCCGTCGGGAAACTGGCTGACAAAGTCCCATGCACAGGCGATCTTCAGCGCCTGTTCCAGCTCGCCGTCAGTGGCGTCGGGACTGACCAGCCGGAGATTTTCCGCAATGGTGCCGGGGAACACGCTGTTGCCCTGAGGAACGTAGGCGAATACGCCTCTGGTCCCGGCGGCGATGGGGTAGCGGTTTCCGCTGCCGCCCACCCGGGAGGAAACGCCCTGCAGAACAAGGCTTCCCAACAGCATGACGGCCATAATGGCCGCGGCGCGCCACAGCATATCCGCGCCGTAGCCCGTGACCGCGTCGATGAGATATTTGGAGGCCACGCTGGAAATAAGACCCATAATCGTGCCGGTCAGGCTCAGCAGCCCTACGGCGAGGATCTTTCCCTTATAGCGCCCGACCTGCGTCTGCAGCCACTGTAGTTCCCGTTTCAGCTGCTGCGGGTCGTCTCCTTGAAGCCGTTTTTTTACCCTGCGAAAAAAAGCCATGTCCACGTCTCACAATTCATACGTAATATAAATCGAATATAAGCCATAAAAATCCTTTATAAGGATATCACATCCCTCTGGGGTTGTCAATCTGCGCCGCGCAAGCTTTGGGACGGAAAAAGTGGGGGTTTTGAGGCATAATGCCTTAAAACCCCGCGGATTTAGTCATCATATGTGTACAGGGCTTCCACCGTCACGTGAAAAACCTTCGCAATGTCCATCGCCAATTTCAGCGATGGGTTATATTTCCCTCTTTCCAGGTTGACAATGGTCTCCCGCCGGACGCCGACCAGCTCGGCCAGGTCTGACTGTTTGAGATCCTGCATCTCCCGGTATTCTTTGATTCTGGTCGTCAGAGCCATACTCAAAGCCCCTTCTTGTCCATGACGTAGAAAATGATGGTGCGCACAACGGCAAGCAGAACCAGCATCCCCACCAGACAGTAGCCGATCACTTCCGTCGTAAGGGCGAACCGTCCGGCGGCGCAGAGGAAGCTGACGGCGATCAGTACGGCCACGCTGATTTTCAGGCAGATGGCGTCGCACCGTCTCAGGTTGGCCTCGGCCATTTCGTCGGGAGTCTCCTGCTTATACTTTTTGAGCCGGATGCCCCGGGAGATAAAATAGTAGAAGGTGAATGTGGCGACGACAATCTGAATGGTCGTGTAATAGCCCTTCCAGTCGTTTCGCGCCCACGTCCAGTAATAGACCGCAATCAGAACGGCGAATATGATTTTATCCGCCACCAGCTCCCGCAATGATACTTTTTTCATGATGATCCTTCTTTATTTTGAAAAGCGATATATTTCGCACATATCATGTGAGAAATATATCACACAGGTCGCAGCCTGTCAATAGGAAAGTGAGAAATATTTAAGGCAGCACCGCACAATTCGGCAAGAAGTCTCAGGCAGGATTTTTGTTCCAATTCAAAGTTCCGAAAATGGAGGAATACTGTATGTATTTCCCATTTTCGGAACTGCGGAGGTGGAGCAAAAAGACGGCTGGGACTCGCAGACGAAATTGTGCGGTGCTGCCTTAACATTTTTCAGCGGGCTGCTGCCAACGTCCCGAACTGTCTTGATTTTTTCCGCCCGATACGGTAGAATCTGATATAAGAGTCTGGAAGCGGGTGACGGATATGGAACCGGTAAGTATGTTATTTTTGCAGGCGCTCCGCGCCTCGCTGGAAGATAGAACCGTGGATTGGGCGACGGATATTGAGCGGGAGACATGGGACGCGCTGTTTGCCATGGCGGCGTCCCACAGCGTGCTACCGATGATCTACGCGGCGGTCGTCCGCTGCCCGGCCGCCCGGAAAGCGGGAAACGGCCTGCTGCGAACCGTCTTTCCCCCGGCGCGGCAGCTGGCGGGGCGCTACCCTTACCTGAAAGAAAAGCCGTATCTTCTGCCCCTTGCGTGGGTGAACCGTATTCTGAAATACGGGAAGGAGACCGCCGGAGGTTCCGCAGACAATAATGCCGCCCAGTCCATAAAGATCGGAAACGGGCGGGTGGCGCTGCTGAAGGAATACGGGATCATCGGCTCCGGCAGGGAATAAAATGAAAACCGCATCAAAAAAGCCTTGACTGTTTTTTCGTGGTCAAGGCTTTCTTTTTTTCCGTATTTTGGGGGAAATTGCCACGGATTGGCGTATTTTCGGAAAATGAAGTAACACAAAAATACATTATAAATTCAACTTGCTATTGTGTTATAGCTTTATGCAATTTGTGAACACTATAATGTAACAAAATGAATGGAGGACTGCGTTTATGGAGAAATTCATCGTGACGCCGAAGGAAGACAAAACCGTCACAATGACGATACGTATAGACAGAGCCTTGCAGGAGGAATACAACCGCCTGGCGGCCAAGACGAACCGTTCCCGGAACGAGCTGATCGGCATGGCTCTGCAATATGCCCTTGACCATATGGAGCTGAAAAACTGCGGCGAGACCGGAAATCTGCAACCCCTGTGAGCAGACCGAAATTACGTGCAAAGAAATTGGGAGAGTGAAATTTATGCCGGAAGAAAACAGGAAAAGTAAGTGGATATACGTCAGGTGGTTCGCCATACGGTTCTTCCTGGTCGTGTATGACATCATTGCGGTGAATGCCGCGTGTTATCTTGCGCTGCTGACCAGATTTTATGTGGCGAAGCAGTTCCACAGCGCCGCGGCGCAGTATATCGAAGCCTATACCGGCTACGCGCCCTATTACACCATTCTCTGTCTCGTGATCTTCTGCTGCTTCAACCTGTACAGCGGCATCTGGAAGTACGCGGGCTTCAACGACCTGAACCGCATCGTCGGGGCAAACGTGGTCTGCTTTATCGTCCACATCATCGGAACTCTCATCCTGCTCCGGGGAACGCCCCTTATAAGAATGCCCATTTCCTTCTACTGCCTCAGCGCGTTTACCCAGACGTGTCTCATCACCGCGAGCCGGTTTTCCTACCGGCTGCTCCTTATGGAAAAGGTCAGGGTGGCAAATAACGGGAAAGGTGCAACGATAAACGCAATGGTCATCGGCGCAGGCGGGACCGGCAAGATCGTGCTTCAGGAGCTGGAGCGGGAGAAAACCGTCCGTCCGGTGTGCGCCCTCAACTACAAGGAGATCGGCTTCGGCTCTCTGCTGGACGGCGTTCCCGTGGTCAACGGTGTGGAGAACCTGAAGGGCGCCATTGAAAAGTACCGGGTCAATTTCGTCATTATCGCCTCCGCGGTCATGCCGCAGGAGGTCAGAAACCGCATCAAGGCCATCTGCCGGGAAGCATCCGTTGAGGTGCAGGATTATTCCGGCTTCTTTCAGGGCTTCGGCGGCAGCGTGACGCTGAAAAATCTGGCGGAATGCGCCGACGGCAAGGTGGAGCTGGTGGTCAATGGAGAGCATCAGCAGTACGCGGACTGCGAGCAGGCGCTGGTAAATGCCGCCGGAAAATATGTGGTGAAATCCATTTCCGCCAGAGCGGATACGCTGGTAATCGAGCTGACCGACCATTCCGTGGTGCAGAACGATCTGAACGCGGACTGGGTCAAGGATCAGGAAAAGGAAACGGGAGAGGCCATCAGCTTTTTCTGATACTATTTCCTGATTAAAATCTTAATTTTAATCAGGAAGGCATCGCCTGACGGCGCTGCCTGTTTTGTGATTTATAAGGAAAGAAATCACAAAACAAGTCTCATATGAACTCCATGCCCTTCAGGCAATTAAATTGGAGCTCAGTATGACACGTCTGTCAAAGGCACAGAAAAGAGGAATAGAGATATGTATGTCAGGAGAAAAGACATAAAGCCCTTTGATAAGAAGGTATGGCTTGCTTCGCCGACGATGCATGGTGACGAGCTGAAATATATCACGGAAGCCTATGATTCCAACTGGATGTCCACGGTGGGCGCGAACATCAACGAGGTGGAGCATATCGCGGCGCAGAAGGCGGAAATGAAGTACGCGGTGGCGCTATCCTCCTGCACGGCGGCGCTGCACCTGTGCGTCAGAGCCGCGGGGGAACGGCTCTACGGAAGACCTGCCATCGGCCACGGCGCAGTGGAGGGCAGGCGGGTGTTCTGCTCCGACATGACCTTCGCCGCCACGCTGAACCCGGTGGTCTATGAGGGCGGCATCCCCGTGTTCATCGACACCGAGCGGGACACATGGAACATGAACCCCCGGGCTTTGGAAAGAGCCTTTGAGATTTACCCCGAGGTGCAGCTGGTGGTGGCGGCGCACCTGTACGGGTTTCCCGGCAAGGCGGACGAGATCCGCGCAGTGTGCGACGCCCACGGCGCGCTGCTCATCGAGGACGCCGCCGAGTCCATGGGCGCTACATATAGGGGAAGGCAGACGGGCAGCTTCGGCGACTACGCGGCGATTTCCTACAACGGCAACAAAATCATCACCGGCTCCAGCGGCGGCTGCCTGCTGACCAATGACTTGGAAGTGGCGAACAAGGCGCGGAAGTGGTCAAAACAGGCGCGGGAAAACACGCCATGGTATCAGCACGAGGAAGTCGGCTACAACTACCGCATGAGCAACGTGATCGCGGGCGTCGTCCGGGGTCAGTATCCGTATCTGGAAGAACACATCGCCCAGAAGAAAGCCATCTGGGAGCGCTACCGGGACTGTCTGCGGGGTCTCCCTGTTGAGATGAACCCCTTCGACCCGGAAACGTCCTGCCCCAACTACTGGCTGTCTGCGCTGGTAATTGACAGGAGCGCCATGTGCCGTCAGGTGCGCAGCGACAACGACGCGCTGTATCTCCCGGAGGAGGGAAAGAGCTGCCCTACGGAGATCCTGGAAGCCATCGCGGGAATCAACGCGGAAGGCCGCCCCATCTGGAAGCCCATGCACATGCAGCCCATGTACCGGATGAACGGCTTCATCACCCCCTCCGGCGAGGGCAGGGCAAAGGCCAACGCCTACATTGCCGGCGGCGTGGAGGACGTGGGTGCGGACATCTTTGAAAGAGGTCTGTGCCTGCCCAGCGACAACAAGATGACGAAGGAGCAGCAGGAGCAGATCATCAAGGTCATCCGGCGGTGCTTTGAATAGTTTGGAAAGGCGGCGTTTCATTGCGGAGATTCATCTTTAATCTGGTCAGCGTGCTGTTCAGCGCGGTGAAATTCGGGATCATGAAGCTGTTTCATTTCCATCATTTTTTCTATTCCGGCGTTCAGCGGTTTTCCCCTAACACGGAGGTCGTCATCGCGGAGGGCGGCACCATCCGTCTGGGCAGGCATGTCCGTGCCCACAGAAGATCGAAGCTGCTGGCCATGGACGGCGGTACGCTGGAGATCGGCAGCAATACGGCGCTTGGTAATGGCGTCAGCGTCAACTGCATGGAAAGCATCGTGATCGGCGAGGGCGTGCAGATCGGCCCGGATACGAAAATTTACGACCATGACCATGACTACCGCGTCCCCGGCGGCATCGGGGCGGGAAAATTCGTCACCGCGCCGGTGACGATCGGCGACAACAGCTGGATCGGCTGCAATGTGGTCATCCTCCGGGGAACGAGCATCGGCAAAAACTGCATCGTCGGCGCGGGAAGCGTACTGAAAGGCACCTACCCGGATAACTCCGTGATCGTGCAGAAGCGGCAGACCACTGTGACGGTGTATCCAACAGGAACGGAGAAGTAACGATGGAGCATAAACCTTACGGCCCCTACGAGACGTATTTCAAGCGGCCGCTGGATATCCTCTGCGCACTGGCCGCGCTGATCGTGTTCGGCTGGCTGTACATACTGGTGGCGGTTCTGGTGCGCATCATGCTGGGCAGCCCGGTCATTTTCAAACAGCCCCGCCCCGGCAAAGATGAGAAGATTTTCGACCTCTACAAATTCCGCTCCATGACCGACGAGCGGGACGAAAACGGCGAGCTTCTGCCGGACGAACAGCGGCTCACGGAATTCGGAAAAGTCCTTCGCGCGACCAGTCTGGACGAGCTTCCCGAAGCGTTCAATATTCTGAAAGGGGACATGTCGGTCATCGGCCCCCGTCCGCTGCTGGTCAAATATCTGCCCCGGTACAGCGAGCGTCAGCACCGGCGGCACGAAGTCCGCCCGGGGCTGTCCGGCTACGCGCAGGTTCACGGCAGAAACACGGTCAGCTGGCAGGACAAATTTGAAATGGACGTAAAGTACGTAGACCACATTACCTTCCTCGGAGACCTGAAGATCATCTGGGACAGCGTGATGGCGGCATTTGTAAGGCGTGACGGCATCTCCTCGGAAACGTCTGTCACGATGGAGGAATTCATGGGAAACGGGATGGTGGCAAAGTGAAGCGGCTTGTGATCCTCGGCGCCGGCGGGCACGGCAGAGTCGCCGCGGATATCGCCGGAAAAAACGGCTACGACAGCATTGCGTTTCTGGACGACACGAAAAAAACGTGCGGACGCTATCCCGTGATGGGGGAAAGCGCCCGGTTTTCGGAATATGACTGCGATTTTTTCGTAGCCATCGGCAATCCGCAGGTTCGCAGGCGGATGCAGGAGATGCTGCTCACCGCCGGGAAACAGGTCACGACGCTGATCCACCCCTCCGCGGTCATCGGGGAGGACGTGACCCTCGGCACCGGCACATTGGTTGCGGCGGGGGCGGTCATCAACCCCGGCGCGGTCATCGGCGATGGGTGCATCATCAACACCTGCGCGTCCGTTGACCACGACTGCGTTCTGGAAGACTTTGTGCATATAGCCGTGGGCGCCCATGTGGCGGGGACAGTAAACATCGGCGCGGGAACATGGATCGGCGCGGGCGCGACGGTGAGCAACAATCTTCAGATCTGCGGCAGCTGTATGATCGGCGCGGGCGCAGTGGTTATCAAAAGCCTCACGGAAAGCGGGACATACGTAGGCGTTCCCGCGGAGAAAATCAAATGAGAATTCTGATCCTGACGAATTTCGACGTCGGCCTGTACCAGTTCCGAAGGGAGCTGATACAGGAGCTTCTGACGAAGAACGAGGTATATATATCCCTCCCCTACGGGGAACTGGTGGCGCCGCTGGTGGAGATGGGGTGCTTTTTTTTCGACACGCCCATGGAACGGCGGGGCATGAACCCGGTCAGGGACGCAAAGCTGTTTGCCGCCTACCGGCGCATATTCCGGGAGGTAAAGCCGGAAAAAGTGATCTGCTACACCATCAAGCCGAACATCTACGGCGGCTTTGCCGCGCGGCTGGCGGGGATACCCTACGCCGTCAACATCACCGGACTGGGGACAGCCTTTGAAAGCGGCGGATTGCTGAAAAAAATGGTCACGGCGATGTACCGGCTCAGCTGCAAAAAGGCGAAGACGGTATTTTTTGAGAATGCAGAAAACCGGCAGATTTTCCTCAACGCGAAAATCGTGAAAGAGCGCCAGACCTGTCTTTTAAGCGGGGCAGGGGTCAATCTGGAGCGCTACGCCGTGGCGGACTACCCGGCGGGGAACGTTGTAAAATTCCTGTTCATCGGCCGGATCATGCGGGAAAAGGGCGTTGACGAGCTGCTTTCGGCCATGAGACGGCTCACCGGCGAGGGCGTCCCCTGCACGCTGGACATGGTGGGCGGATACGAGGAAGATTACGGCGCTGTGGTGGAAGAAGCCGAATCCGAAGGGTGGTTAAAATACTGGGGCTATCAGGAGGATGTCCGCCCGTTCATCGCCGCGGCCCACTGTTTTGTCCTGCCCTCGTGGCATGAGGGGATGGCAAACACCAACTTGGAATGCGCTGCTTCCGGCCGGCCGGTGATCACCAGCCGCATTCACGGCTGCATGGAAGCAGTGGAGGACGGCGTGACAGGCTTCCTGTGCGAAAGAAAGGACTCGGGCAGCCTTTACGCGGCAATGAAGCGGTTCTGCGCCCTGTCCATGGAGGAGAGAAGAGCCATGGGCTTAGCGGGCAGGAAACGTATGGAAGCCGTGTTTGACAAGAAAAGGGTCGTCGAAGAAACGATCAAACGACTATAATCTGCGCATGACAGGAGGTGCCGGAAAATGAAGGAACAGCCGCTGGTCAGCGTTATCATTCCCGTTTACAACGTGGAGCGGTATCTGGCACAGTGCCTTGACAGTGTGATTAACCAGACATACCCGAATCTGGAAATTATTTGCGTCAACGACGGCTCCCGTGACGGCAGTCCGGATATCCTGCGGCGGTACGCGGATGAGGATGCGCGGATACAGGTCATCGATAAGGCGAACGGCGGCGTATCCCGGGCGCGGAACGACGCGCTGGACTGCGCCCGCGGGGAATACATCATGTTCGTGGACTCGGACGACTGGGTCGAGCCGGACGCCTGCGAAAACGCGGTGAACGCAATGCGCGAATATGACGCGGATATCGTGATGTGGTCGTATGTGAGCGAAACGGAGAACCGTTCCTCCCGGAAAGTCATCTTCCCGGAAACGACGGTTTTTGAAAAGGAAGAAGTCCGGGCAAAGCTGCACCGAAGATTTGTCGGGGCAATGGGAGAGGAGCTTTCCCACCCGGAGCTGGTGGATTCCCTCTGCCCGGTCTGGGGAAAGCTGTACAGGCGTTCCCTGATTCAGAAAAGCGGCGCCAGATTTGTCGATCTGGCGGAGATCGGAAGCTACGAGGACGGCTTTTTCAATCTGGAGGTTTTTGGAAAGGCCGACAGGGTGGTGTATCTGGCAGCGTACCTGTATCATTACCGCAGGGACGGGTCTTCCTCGGTCACGTCCGGGTACAACCCAAGGCTGTATGACCAGTGGCAGACGCTCTACGACCGGATGGAAGCCATCATCCGGTCAAACCAGATGGGCAGCGAGTATGAAGCCGCGCTGAATAACAGGATCGCGCTGGGCATTCTGGGGCTGGGGCTGAACATTACGGTTTCCACTCAGCCGATGGGGAAAAAAGTGAAGGATATCCACAGGATCATCCGTCAGAAAAGGTATCGGAAGGCGTACAAAAACCTGCCCTTAAATTATTTCCCAATCCACTGGAAACTGTTTTACGGCTGCGCCAGACATGGATTTGCCTTTGGTGTGTACATGCTGCTCACCGTGATCCAGAGGATTATTTCAAGGTAAAGGAACAAGAAAATGATGATTCATTTTTCGGTTTTGGCCGTGATTCTGGTCTGCGCCCTGATCTGGGAGCGGCCAATCCGGTATCACAAGCTGAATTCCATATATTACGGCGAACGCTACGATTACAAGTCGCCGCTGATGCCCTGGCTGATCGTGTTCGGCTACATCGCCTATCTGGCCGCCATGCGCTCCGGAATGAACGATACCTCCGGCTATATTCAGTCGTTTGAGCATATCCCCGGCACATGGGACGACGTTTCCAGAATCCTTGACGGGGACGGCAAAGACAAAGCGTTTGACATAACCGCCAACATCTTCAAGATGTACGTGAGCGACGATTACCACGGGTGGTTTGGCCTGTTTGCGGCGGTGGAGTCCTGCATTTTCATTCATGTGCTGCGAAGGGAGTCCGTCAGCTTTCTGGACAGCTGCTTTGTGCTGTTCGCTACCGCACTGTATTATAATTACTTTTCCATGATGCGGCAGTGGTTTGCCGTGGTGCTTCTGTTCGGCGGCGCGATATTCATCAAAGAGGGAAAAACGATCCCCTATATCCTTTTGTGTCTCTTTGCGGCGCAGTTCCACAACAGTGCGTATCTGTTCATCCCGGTCTATTTCATGGTAACAGGCAGGGCGTGGAGCCCCAAGCAGAACCTGATTATTATTGCGGCTGTGGTCGGCCTGCTTTTCCTGAGGCCGATTCTGGATGCCGTGGAAAGCTCTCTGGCAAATTCGACCTATGACTATGCGGTGGCGGCCATGAACAGCGATTCCGGTTCTTCCATCATCCGCCCTGTTATCGCGGCGGTGCCGGTGGTGATCGCGTATATCCACCGTGACCGGATTGATGCAGGCAATAAAATGATACACATCTGCATCAATATGTCGCTGATAAACTTTCTGCTGAATCTTCTTGCGACGTTTACATGCGGACTGTACGTGATCCGTCTGGCAACGTATACCGCCGGCTACAGTCTGATCCTCTATCCCTACCTTCTGAATGTGACGGTCAGCAGTCGAAACAGGAGCGCCCTGAAAGTGGGATTTTATATTCTGTATTTTATTTTCTACTGCTATCAGATGTCCCATCAGGGTTCGTGGGGGTACAACAGCGACATTCTGGGAGTATTCTCCTGAGAGGAGAGGTAATGCATGACGACAGAGCCAGTCAGGGTTTTGAACCTGTTTACCATCATGAACCGCGGCGGCGCGGAGACCATGGTGATGAACTATTATCGGAACATCGACCGAAGCAAGGTGCAGTACGATTTCATGGTGCACCGTCAGGAGCGCGGCGCCTATGACGATGAGATCGATGCGCTTGGCGGCAGGATCTACCGGATGCCGCCGATCCGCCCCTGGACTGCCGGGGAGTACCGGAAGACGGTGCGGGCGTTTTACGCAGAGCATCCCGAGTACCGGGTGATCCATTCCCACATGTCCGAGCTTGGCTATTACGATTTCCGGGAAGCGGAAAAGGCCGGTGTCCCGGTGCGCATCTGCCATGCCCATAACCGTCCATACGGGATCGACCTCAAATCTCCCGTCCGCTGGTATTACAAGGCCATGATGCGGCCGCATATTACGGATCTGTTCATGTGCGGCAAGGAATCCGGGGACTGGCTGTTCGGCAGGAAGAACGAAGCCCGCTTCATCCAGCTGAACAACGCCATCGACGCCCGTCAGTATGCCTACTGCCCGGAAATCCGGCAGAAAATGCGGCAGTCGCTGGGCATCGGGGAGGATCAGCTGGTCATCGGCCACGTGGGGCGCTTTTATCCGCAGAAGAACCATAAGTTTATCATTGATATTTTTCAGGCTGTCCGGGCGAAAAATCCCGAGGCGGTTCTGCTGCTAGTGGGAAATGACGCCGGTGAGGGCGGAAAGGAAATCCACCAGAAGGCAGAGCAGCTGGGGCTGACCCCGTGGGTGAAATTTCTGGGAACCCGCGGCGACGTGGCGGAGCTGCTTCAGGCGGTGGATGTGTTTCTGTTTCCGTCGCTGTTCGAGGGGCTTTCCGTCGCCAGCATCGAGGCGCAGGCCGCCGGATTGCCGGTGCTGATCTCCGACAGCGTCCCGATCGAGTGCAGGAAAACGGATCTGGTTCATGTCCTGCCCTTGAGCGCGCCGCCGGAAGAATGGGCAGACAGCGTTCTGGAGCTTGCCAGAATCCCACGCCGCAATACTTATGAGGAAATCAGGGGCGCAGGCTTTGACGTTGTGGAGAACGCCAAGTGGCTGCAGGCGTTTTATTTACAGGCAGCGCAGAGATAGGAGGGAGCTATGCCGATACTGACGATCTTTACGCCCGCCTACAACCGGGGGCACACCCTTCCCCGTACATATGCTTCTCTCCGGCGGCAGGACTGCAAGGACTTCATATGGCTTGTGGTGGACGACGGTTCCACCGACAACACGGCGGAGCTTGTCAAAGTCTGGCAGGCAGAGGAGACGGAATTTGAGATACGCTATCTCTACAAGGAAAACGGCGGAATGCACACCGCCCACAACGCGGCCTACGCGAACATTGACACGGAGCTGAATGTCTGCATCGATTCAGACGACGCGCTGGCAGACGGCGCGGTTCGCTGCATTGTGGACCTGTGGGAGAAGACCGACCGCCGGAAATACGCCGGTATCATCGGACTGGACGCCGATATGAACACCGGAAAGGTGATCGGGACGGGCTTTCCCGAAGATATGAAGGAGACCACTCTGGCCGGATTTTACGACGCGGGCGGCAGCGGCGACAAGAAGCTGGTGTATCGCACCGACATCATGAAAGAATTGCCGCCGTATCCGGTTTTTGAGGGAGAAAAATATGTTTCTCTGGGATGGAAATACCAGCTCTGCGACCAGAAGTACAAGCTGGTGACCACCAATACGGTGCTGTGCAATGTAGAATACCAGCCGGACGGCTCCTCCAGAAACATGCTGCGGCAGTACCTGCGCAATCCCCAGGGCTTTGCGTTCATTCGCAAAGAGAATCTGAAGTACATCAAGGACTGGAAGCGGAATGTGACCGACGTGATCCACTACTGTTCCAGCAGCCAGATCAGCGGGAATCCCCACTATGTCCGGGAATCCCCCAGACCGTTTCTGACAGCGCTGTGCATCCCGGCGGGACGGCTGCTGACGGCGTATATCAGAAAGAAAGCACGAACGGAAGGGTAAAGAAAATGGCGGCAGAAAAGAAAATCGGTGTTGTGATCCCGGTCTATAACGCGAAGCGATATCTGCGGCAGTGTATCCAAAGCGTCCTGAACCAGACCTTTCAGGACTTCTGTCTGGTTCTGGTGGACGACGGTTCCAGTGACGGAAGCGGGAAAATCTGCGATACATACGCGGCGAAGGACTCGCGCGTTTGCGTGATTCACCAGCCCAATCAGGGCGCGGTGCTGGCACGGGCTGCGGGCGTACTTTCGGAATATGCCCAGACGGCAAAGTATATCTGCCTGTGTGATGCGGACGATATGCTGGAACCAGACGCGCTTCGTGTCCTCTATGAGGAAGCCGGGAAGAATGATCTGGACTGCGTGTGTGCTGCCACAGTGAAAATGTGGAAGGGCGTCAGATTCCGCAGCAGGTTTCACGCCCCCTGCTTTGAGCAGCCCAAAGTATATTCCGGAGAGGATATTATCAACGATTTATATATCAGCTGCTTTGGTATCAGCAATTATCCCGTGTCACTGTATGCGAAGCTCTATCGCACGGAGCTGATCACACGGGTAATGGGTTATCCCCCTGTCGTATGGTTTATGGGAGACGATTTGAGCATAACACTTCGTCTGATGCCTGAAACGCGGCGGCTTGGCATTTTGCCGGAGGCAGTCTACAATTACCGCATCGGCGGAAACACCTCCCGATATATGCCCTATATGCTGGATGATTTCCTGCGCCTTTACCGTTTCAAAACGGAAATGCGGCAAAAGCATCCCATGCCCCAGGATGCGGAGTATTTCATGGCAGTTGAACTGCTGAACGTTCTGATGACTTGGTTTGAGATGTACAAACGGCAGGGAAAGCACACTGAGATGGAACTGATAAAGGAAATCGGGCGTGTGGCCGCCCTGCCGGAAGTGCAGGATGCTTTGAGAGTGTTGCAGGATAGAAATAAAAAGCACCGGATTTCAGGATATCTGGAGCATGGAGAGTATGGCAAGATAGCGGAAATGGTGATGCAGAAGCTGAAAAAGGAAGCGCCCAGGCGGCTGCTCAGGCAGATTCTGTATTCGCTGTAAACGAACAGGAGCGTATATGATACCCAGAAAAATTCACTACTGCTGGTTCGGCAGAGGGGAAAAGCCAAGGCTGGCACAGAAATGTATTGCCAGCTGGAAAAAATACTGCCCGGATTATGAAATCATCGAGTGGAACGAAGATAACTTCGACGTGAACCGCAATGCCTATACGCAGATGTGCTATAAGGAGAAAAAGTATGCGTTCCTGACGGACTATCTGCGGCTTCTGATCGTGGAGGAGCACGGCGGCATTTATTTTGACACGGACGTGGAGGCGGTGCGTTCCTTTGATGAGCTGCTGGACAATCCGGCCTTTTTCGGCTTTGAGAATGACCGGTTCGTCAACACCGGCGAGGGCTTCGGCGCGGAACCCCATAACCCGGCGGTGCGGCAGATGCTGGCAGAATACGACCCGCTGCTGGACGGGCAGCATGGGACGATCGGCTGTCCCCGGCTCAATACGGATGCGCTGCTGAAGCTCGGGCTGGAGCTGAACGGCGAAAAGCAGAAGCTGAGCGGCGCCGTGGTATTCCCGGAGGATTTTTTCAACCCAAGAAGCAGCGTCACCGGCGAACTGCGGAAAACGGAGAATACCCATTCGATCCACTGGTATTCGGCAAGCTGGATGCCATGGCACAAGCGGCTGCGGTCGGCGATCAGCAAACCGGTGCATTTTATCCTGGGGAGGGCAAAAGGACGTGGCAGATGATACAAAGCGGATGAATGTCCTGTATTCCAGCGACGATAACTATGCCCAACATATGGGCGTGTCGATCTACTCCCTGCTCAGGCACAACGCCGAGTTTGAAAATATCCGGCTGTACGTGATCGACAATGATATCTCGCCTGAGAACAGAGATAAACTTCGGGAAATGGTGAGCCGGTTTTCCAATGCTGAAATTATGTTTCTTCCTTTCCTTGAGTGGAAGGAAAAGCTCCGGCTGAACATGAGCTGGGGCATTTCCATCAGCTCCTATGCCAGACTGTTCGTCGGAGAGATGCTGCCCGAAACCGTTGACAGAGTGCTGTATGCAGATTGTGATATGATCGTCTGTGAACCGCTCCGCGAGCTTTGGAACACGCCATTGGGCGGCAAGGTGTTGGCGGCGGTGCAGGACGGCATCAGCGCGGACACCAAGGCGGCTGTTGGATTGCAGGCCGGAATGCGCTATTTCAACGCGGGACTGCTTCTGATCGATCTGGCGGAATGGCGCGCCCGGAAAATGGGGGAAAGGTGCATGTCCTTTATTGACGGACACGGGGGCAATGTCGTCCACCACGATCAGGGCGTCCTCAACGGCGTGCTGATGGGAGATTATGTAAACTTACCCATAAAAGACAATCTCATGACCATCCATTACATGCTCAGCCGGAAAAAGCTGCTGAACTATTTTCACGAGGAAGCAGGCTTTTACCCTCAGGAGGAAATAGAGGCCGCGAAAAAGGCACCGGTGATCCTGCATTACACCCCCAGCTTCACCAGCAGACCGTGGTGCAGGGATTGCAGGCACCCGTTAAAGGCGCTGTACTGGGAAAATCTGGCGCAGACCCCGTGGAGGGGAGCCGCGCCGGAAAAATCGAAGGATAAGTGGTATGTAAAACTGATGAACTGGAGATATCGGAATCTCCCGTTCTGACAGGGGGGCACGGAATGATAAGCGTTATTGTGCCGGTGTACAATGGTTCGGCGTACATCGAGCGGTGCATCAACTCCATTACCGGGAGCACGTTCCGGGATATTGAGATCATTGCCGTCGAAAACGGATCGACGGACAATACATGGGAGGTACTGGAAGCGCTGGCGGCCGGAGATAGCCGGATAAAACCGATCTCCACGGAGATACGCGGGCTGTCCAACGCGCGGAATATCGGCATTGACCATGCGTCGGGGGACTGGATCGCTTTCGTTGACGCCGACGACTACATCAGCCCCTTGATGTATGAACGGCTGGCGGAAGCGGCGCGGACACACGGTGCAGATCTGGTGCTGTGCGATTTTGCGCAGGGGACGGAAGAACATTTCGACTTTACGGAGGCAAACTGCCCGGCAGAGGGCTGCAACGCGGCGGAGGAACTGACAAGGGACGATTACTTCCGGAGAACATACCTTCGGGCGCAGTACAAATACAGCGTGGCATGGAACAAGCTGTTTCGCCGGGAAACGATGGGGAACATTCGATTCAACCCGAGCCTGCACTACATTGAAGACAGAAACTTTGCGATTCAATTTGTCCTGAACAGTAAGAAGGTGGTTTCCATTTCCGAAACCCTGTACTACTACTATCGGAACGGGAATTCGATCTCCAATTCGGCAGGCCAGCGGCAGAGGGTCGGGCAGGTATACGATACGCTTGAGGATATCGACATTCTGGAGCGTTCCGGGGAGAAACTGCTTTACCGCGACTGCGCCTACGCGAATCTGCTGCAGCTGGCGGACTTCAGGCTGCGTCAGGCGAAAAAGTACCACATGGACGATGTGCAGCAGGAGCTTCACCCAATCATCGCCAGAGCAAGGAAAGCTGTGGTAAAGGGAGAACTGCCGCTTAAGGAAAAGCTCCGGTTTTTAGGGGAGCACTACTATTATATGCTTCGGGGCTTGCGAAAAAAGTGATTGGAACAGAGCATGAAACGGAAAATCATCATACTGCATTTTAATATGGAGCTTGGCGGGGCGGAGAGCAGTCTGCTGGGACTGCTGGATACCATCGATTATGACCGTTATGACGTTGACTTGTTCCTGTATGCCCATGAGGGCGAACTGATGTCGATGCTCAACCCCAATGTCCGTCTGCTTCCCGAGATGAAGGCGTACCGGGCGCTAACGGAATCCATGAAACAGAATTTTGCGCAGGGCTGCATCCCGATTGGGATGGCGAGGGCCGCGGCGAAGATCAGATCCGGCCTTTCCAGAGGCCCGATGCAGAGCGGACATAACTACAAGCAGTATTTCCACAAGCTGTGCATCCCCTATCTTCCGGACATTCCGGGAGACTACGACCTTGCGATCAGCTTCAATGACCCGCATTACATCGTCGGGAAAAAGGTCTCCGCGAAGGTCAGGATGTCATGGTTCCACACCGATGCTTCTCAGATGGTCTTCTGCGACGCCATCGAGAAGGAAATGTGGGGGATGTCCGACTACGTGGTGAACGTGTCGGATGCGTGCAAGCAGGCGTTTGACGCGAAGCACGGCTATCTGACGAACAAGTCCATTGTTGTGGAAAATATGCTGTCAAAGAACCTTGTGCAAAGCAGAAGCGCGGCATTTTCCGCCGAGCGGGAGATGCCGTCAGACGGCAGCATTCGCCTGCTGTCGATTGGCCGGTTCTGCGCTGCCAAGAATTTTGACAATGTGCCGGATATCTGCCGCCGGATATTGACTTCGGGCTGCAATGTAAAGTGGTATCTCATCGGCTACGGCGGGGATGAAGCGCTGATCCGGCAGCGGATACAGGACGCCGGTATGGAGGAGCGGGTCATCATTCTGGGGAAAAAGGAAAACCCGTACCCCTACATCAAAGCCTGCGGCCTGTACGTCCAGCCCAGCCGGTATGAGGGAAAATCGGTGACCGTTCGGGAAGCCCAGATCCTGAACAAGCCCGTGGTGATCACCGGTTACGCCACCTCCGCCAGCCAGCTGGAGGACGGCGTGGACGGCGTGATCGTCCCCATGGACAACGAAGGCTGTGCGGCGGGGATCGCGGCAGTGCTTCGGGATGAGGCGCTGCGGCAAAAACTGACCGAAAACACGAAAATAAGAGACTATACAAACGCTGGGGAGATCGAGAAGATCTACAGGCTGCTGGAAAACGTATGAAGATCAAAACAATTACCTGCCATGACGTGTACAATGTGGGCGCGAGCTTGCAGGCCTACGCGCTGGTGACCTACCTGCGCAAGCTGGGGCATGACGCCCAGATCATTGACTATAAGCCGGACTATCTGAGCAATCATTATCCGCTTTGGGGGCTGGGGAACCCCGCATATGATAAGCCGGTCATTCGGGAGCTGTATAACCTTGCGAAACTGCCGGGGCGGCTTAAGGCCAGAAACGGGAAGCGGAAAGCGGAATACGACCGGTTTACCGCGGAGTTCCTGCCGCTGACCCCGCGCCGCTACACGTCCAATGACGACTTGAAGCAAAACCCGCCGGAAGCGGACGTCTACTTTGCGGGAAGCGACCAGATATGGAACTGCTTTTTCCCCAACGGAAAAGACCCGGCGTTCTATCTGGACTTTGCGCCTGCGGGCAGCGTCAGAGCGTCCTACGCGGCCAGCTTTGCCATGGACGACATTCCGGAGGAATGGAAGCCGGACGTGAAGCGGCGGCTGTCCGGGCTGGATCATATTTCGGTTCGGGAAAGCTCCGGGGTGGCAATCGTGGAGCGGCTGGGCATTCCGGGGGCCGTGCAGGTGATGGACCCGGTGTTCCTGCTGGACAGCGAAGCATGGGCTTCCATTGAGAAGCCCGTTCCCAATACGGAGCCGTATGTCCTGCTGTACGATTTTGACCGCAATCCGGAGATGGTTCGCTTCGCGCGGAGACTGGCAGAGGAAAACGGATGGAAGCTGTACTCGGTGCTTTCCTGCAAAGAATGCGACAGATGCTTCGAGCAGGATGGGCCGCTGACGTTCCTGAATCTGGTACACCATGCGCAGTTTGTGGTATCCAACTCCTTCCACGCCACCGCGTTTTCGCTGATTTTCCGGAAGCAGTTCGTGGTATTCAACCGGCAGGAGCATATCAATACAAGAATGCGGGACCTTCTTTACGGCCTTGGCCTGCGGGACTGCCTGATGGACAGCGCCGGCAGGGACTGCCCGCGGATCGACTATCCACAGATTTTAGAAAAGCTGGACGAGCAGGTGGGCGCATCCAAAGCGTACATTGAAAACGTTTTGTCAGAGGGGAAACGATGAAGAAGATCCTGTTCATGATCAATTCCATGGGCGTGGGCGGCGCGGAAAAGAGCCTGTCCTCCCTGCTGAACCTGTTTGACTACCAGCGGTATGACGTGTATTTGCAGATGATAAACCGGGGCGGCACGTTTGAAAAGCTGCTGCCGCCGCAGGTGAAGATTCTGCCGTCGATACCCTATTTTCAGTTCTGCGGTCTGCCCCTTGTAAAGCAGCTGACAGCCGGGAACATCCGCTTCTTAAAGGCGCGTCTGGCCGTCAGCGAACAGCTGAGAAAGAACGACCGCGCCGGTAAACCCCTCCATGCCACGCAGGTGCTTTGGAATGGCGCGCGCAATGCGTTTGACCCGCTTCCCGGGGCGTATGACGTGGCCATTGCATGGGGTCAGGGGACGCCTACGCATTTTGTTGCGGAGAAAATCAACGCCGCGAAGAAAATTGCCTGGGTCAATGTAAACTATGAAGCGGCGGGGTTTGACAGAAATTGCGACCGGGAAATTTATGGAAAATATGATTACGTTTCCTGCGTTTCGGGGCAGCTGTCGGAAAAATTCAGAGAGGTCTTTCCCGAATACGCCGAAAAAGTGGTAACGGTTTACGACATCAACAGCGAAAAGCTCATAAGAAGCATGGCGGAGGAACCGGCCGATTTGCCGTCCCTTCACGGAACGGTGATAACGACCGTGGGACGATTGGTGACGCAGAAGGGGTATGACATCGCGATCGAAGCCGCCCATATTCTGAAGGAACGCGGCGCAGACTTTACCTGGATGGTCTGCGGCGAAGGCCCGGAGCGGAAGATGCTGGAAGAAAAGATCGGCCAATATGGTTTGCAGAAGGATTTCATTCTGTTGGGAGTGCAGGCAAATCCCTACCCCTATATGAAAGCGGGAGATATTTACGTGCAGACTTCCCGCTTTGAGGGCTACTGCCTGACGCTGACCGAGGCCAGAATTCTGAACCGCCCCTGCGTGGCAACCAATTTTGACGTCGTATATGACCAGATGGTACAGGGTGAAAACGGCCTTGTGGTGGAAATGACCCCGGAGGCCGTAGCGGAGGGAATTCTGCGTCTGATGCGCGACCCTGCTTTGTATGCCCATATCCGCCAGTACCAGCAGTCCGAGGGAAAGGGAAACGAGGGGGAAATCCAACGGGTTTTCCGGATTCTGGAAGAATGAAAAGGAAGACGGAAGAGCGACCCCTGCGGAACCATTCGCGGTGAAGCATACGAACATGACTGTGCCGTCAGACGGCGCTTTCCCAATGTCTAAGCTAAGGAGATCAAAAAGTGAAAGGGTCCAGAACGCAGAAATCTGTCACAAATACAGTGGTATCGTTTGCCTCGCAGCTGATCGTGATTCTGCTGGGGTTCCTGTCCCGGCGGGTCCTGATCTACAGTGTGGGCGTGGAATATCTGGGCATCAACGGCCTGATGAGCAACATCCTGACCATTTTCTCGCTGGCGGAGTCCGGTATAGGACTGGCGGTCGGTTATGCGCTGTATAAACCTCTGGCGGAAAACGATATTGAACAGGTCAAATCGCTGATGCGGTTTTTCAAGTATACTTACCGCGCTCTGGCGATAGGAACGGCTGCGATCGGGATAGCATTTTACCCGCTGCTTCCATTCTTCCTGAAAGACAATACCGCGCCGGATGCCAATCTCGTGTATTGGCTGTTCCTGCTTGGTTCGGTGTCCTCCTATTTGTGGGTCTATAAAACGACGCTGAACACCTCGGACCAGAATAAGTATCTTTATACCATCGCAAGCACCATTGCGCAGATCGTGGTGCTGGTGCTGAAGGTGCTGATACTGTATTTTGCGCAGAATTATATTCTGTACCTTGCTGTTGACATCGGCACGACCATTGTCAAGAACCTGATTTTCTGCCGCATTGTTGACAGGCGGTATCCATATCTGAAGGACAAGAACGTCCGGAAGCTTGACCCCGAAGTCCGCAAGAGCCTGTTTACAAATATCAAGGCGCTTTTTCTGGGGAAGGTGGGCTATATCATTTCCCAGTGTTCCGACAATCTGGTTATTTCCTCGCTGGTCAGCGTGACCGCCGTGGGTATGTACAGCAATTACACGACCCTGATCACTTCTGTTTCCGGGTTTGTGACCACCTTCTCCAGCGGTGTTACAGCCAGCATGGGCAACCTGATCGCAAGCGAAACGAAGGAGCGGGCATACGAAGTGTACAAGCGGGTAGATTTTATCAACTACTGGCTGTATACGTTCACGGCGACCTGCCTGCTGTGTCTGGTAGAGCCGTTCGTCGCGATCTGGCTGGGGCAGGACTTTGTGCTGACAAAGGCCATTTTGATTCTGGCAGTTGCGATATACTATTTCAAGGGGATCAACTCCGGGATCGACATTGCCAAAAACGCGGCCGGGCTGTATTACCCGGACCGGTTTATCCCGATGGCGGAAGCCATTGCAAACATGGTGATCTCTATCGTTCTGGCAAAGCGGTACGGCATTGCCGGTGTTCTGTTTGGCACGCTGGTCAGTTTCCTTGCCCTGTCCTTCTGGGCAAAGCCCTATTTTGTCTGTCGGGACGTATTCGAGGTCTCCTTTGCCAGATACGCTGTCCGGGAGGGGCGGGAGATTGTGGTTTCCGTTCTGGTTGCCGCTGGAACGTGGTATGCGGTTTCACTGGTGTCGCTGGAAAATGTGCTGCTGCGCTTTGGTGTGAAGGCGCTGCTCGCTCTGGCGCTATCCAACGGTCTGCTGCTGTTGGTTTATTTTAAGACGAGCGAATTCCAGTACCTCCGCGGGCTGCTGGAAAGCGCGGCAAACCGTATTGGGAAACGGAAAAAAGCATGAATAAACTTTTTTGGCTGATTTATATACAGCCGCTGCACAGGATCATGATCTTCATGATCCTGGCGGCGGTGCTGTGGGGATATCTGGGGAACAGGGAACAGGGCAGCAGGCGGTGGCGGATATTCAACGCGGCCGTTTTTGCCGGGATTGCGGCGGTGATCTTCTATATGACGGTCTGCGCAAGAGGGGAAGAAACGGCGGAAGCTGTGCTTGTTCCATTTCAGAACTTCCGGGAGGCCAGAGAGCAGCCGGAACTGTACCGGTCGATGCTGATGAATGTTCTGCTGTTTTTCCCCATCGGGCTGTCCCTGCCGTTCGTGCTGGGGAAATGGAAGCTGTCCGTCCCCGTCACGGTCGTGCTGGCGTGCCTTTCTTCGGCGGGAATTGAATATTTGCAGTACCGTTACAGTCTGGGAAGATGCGAGGTGGACGACGTCATCATGAACACGCTGGGAGCGCTGCTGGGCTGCTCGGCCCGGTGGATATCCCACAGTTGGAAAAGGAAATAGACAGACCGTGCTTCTTGGAAGATCCGTTCGGGGAGAACGGTTTCCCTCCTTCGACATGTCTTGACTTTTGACAAAAAATGCTTTATACTGTATCCGTGTTTATATACGCATCCGTACCCCGCCGCGCGGGGGCGCGGAACGCTTTTTACAGACAGGGGGGCGAAGGAATGCGCGTACATGGAAATTGCCGGCGGCTGACTGCGGTTCTGCTTTCGCTGACGCTTCTTTGCGGCATCGCCGCTCTCCCTGCCACCGCCGCGTCTGTTGGCGAAGTGGTACGTGCGGGCATTCCGGAAAACGCGGTTCCCGGTGATATCCGGATCACGACCTACGCCGTGCCGAATGAGGCGCAGATGGCGGGTCTGCGGGAGGATGTCGCGCAGAAGACCCCTGACGGATTTGTTTTTTACGGCTGGTACGTAACAGGAGAGGAAGGAAGCTTCGCCATTGCCGACAGCGGGCTTGAAAACTGGCTCTGTGAGATTTATGCCGACGTGGCGCAGGACGAGGATTGCAGACTCGTGCTGCAATACCTGTACATCCCCGCGGAGGTGAAGGCCCCTGCGGAACCGACGGCGGCCGTCGAGGAGACGGCTCCCGCAGTTACCGAGGAAGCAGCTTCGGAGACCACCGGAGAGGACGTTCCGGAGGAGACGCAGAGCGAAGAAAAGACGGTCATTTCCACCATTCCGCAGTATTTCCAGAACGACTACCCCTACACCATGTACGGCAGCGGCACCATTGCGACCAGCGGATGCAGCATCGTTTCCCTGGCCATGGTGGCAAGCTACCTGACCGACCATGAATACACCCCCGACGAGCTGGCGCACTATTTCGGCGGACGGGCGATCAACAACATTGCCCGGCTGGAATATGGCAACAAGACGCTTCAGCTTGCCTGTAAGAAGGCAGCGAACTGGCACGTTGTCTACAAGGCGCTGCAGGAGGGGCAGGTCGCCATCGTGCTGATGAACCACAACTCCATCTTCACCAATTCCCAGCACTTCATCGTTCTCGCCGGCATCAATGAAAACGGGAAGATCATCGTCAATGACTCCAACCGGGACAATTACGACTTCTGGCAGCTGAAAAAAGGCTTCGAGGAAGGCTTTAACCCGGAAGACATTCTGCTGGGCTACGACGGCGCGTGGATCTACGACAAGAGCGCCATGCCGGAGGAACCCTTCATTTACTACGAGGAGGAACCCGAACGGGGCGAGCCCCGGTACGCCGATATTACGCTGAGTCAGGACGATATCAAGCTCCTGGCGAAGGTCGTCTGGGTAGAAGCTCAGGGCGAATGCGCCGAAGGCCAGCAGGCCGTCGCGGAGGTGGCGCTGAACCGGATCGCCTCCGACAGCTTCCCTGATAACCTCCATGACGTGATCTACGGGCAGGGACAGTTCCGTTCTGTGCCCCGTCTGGACAAGGCGGAACCCTTCCAGGCGCAGTACGAGGCCATTGAAAGAGCGATCTACGGCCCCTATATCTTGCCGAAGGAAGTGGTGTATTTCGCCACGAAGCCCACCAACAGCAACATCTGGGGACAGATCGGCGGACATATCTGCTGCTATGGGAACGACTACGTCGCCGCGGCGGAGAAATAAACAGCCCGGAAAATGAAATTTGACCCCCGCCGTGCGGCGTGACCGCGCGGCGGGGGTTTCCTGCGCAATAAAAAAGCCCTGCCGGAAGGCAGGGCGGTTGACAAAATGAAAGATTTGGGATATAGTATGAATACAGGGGTGCTACCAGTAGGACGGCTCCCCCATGCGTTACGAAGAGATAATCGTTACTTTGGAGGGCAGCGGTTATCTCTTCTTGTTATTTGCCTGGAGAACCAGGGCAATGACAGCAGCAATGAGCATGCAGAATTGGAAAATTCCTTCCCATGTAACATCCATACCTGTCACCCCCTCTCGTTTACGATCGGGGGCAAAAGAAGCATCACCCCCGAAAAAATCGAGGGGAACCGCCTACCGGGGTACTGGTAGCACCACCGATAGCGTAGCACAAATTTCGACAGATTGCAAAAAAAGAGCGGGGCATATCGCGCAGCAATGCGGCGATATGCCCCGCCCGGTTTTTACCGGGATGTCCGCAGACCTTACCGGTCAGCGGATGTCATACACGGACTTGATGGTCAGATTCTGTTCCAGCTCCTCCACGCTGCGGGAGGTCTGCACCGTCACGCGGTAGGGGGCGGGGGTGGTGAGGGCAAAGAAATTGTCGGACAGAACGCAGTCAAAGTCCCGGAAGTCCAGAAAAACGCCCTTGGCAAATACATCGGCCTGAACGGAAATTTCCGCCCCACCGGGGACGGGGGAGATCCGGACGTCAAACGCCGGCTTGCGCCACTGGAAATGCTTGGCAGGCACCAGCAGTTCCACCTGACGCATAAGGAAGCGGCCCTGCTCATCGTACAGGTCGGCATACAGGAAGGTGTCGTAGGGATCGCGGCTGTCCACGCGGTAGGTCAGCACATCTCGGGAGGACAGTGCTTCCACCTCCACATCCCGGCGAAGCCCGTCCAGCACGGTCAGATCCCCCCGGCACATGGCCAGATGAATGTGGCCGCGGAAACCGGCACGGGTCTCGTTGGCAATGTTGACGGTGAGCGCCCCGTTTTCCAGAAACAGGCCCATGGCCACGGGGGCGTAGAACTTCCGGGCGGCGTAGTGCAGTGCTTTGTAGCGCCCGAAGCAGTCCACGCTGGACCAGGAGGCCACCGGCCAGCAGTCGTTGAACTGCCAGTAGGTAGAGCCCATGCAGTATCCCCGCTGACGGCGGAAGTGTTCCACGCCGTATTTGATGGCGTCCGCCTGCAGCAGCTGGGACGCGTACACCAGATTCTCAAAGGTGGCAGGATACAGGTAGTTGTCCGCCAGATACCGCAGGATCTTCCCGTTGCCGCCCCGGCACTTCTGATGGTTCTCCATGACGCGGGAGAAGCAGTTCAGGTCTTCCTCCCGGGCGAATGTGCGGATGGTCTTCATGGAGGGGAAGCTCTCGAAGCCATACTCGGAGCAGAAGCGGAAGCGTTTCTGACGGTAGGTGGTGAAGGGGACGCCGCCGTGCCAGACCTCCCAGTAGTGGGTGTCGCCCTTGGCGGGGTTGTCCGGGTCGTCAAAACCGCCGCCGGAGGAGGGACTGGACGGCCAGTAGTAGGTGTCCGGCGCATAAATCTCGCACAGCTCCGGCAGCAGATGGCCGTACAGGCGGGTGTAATCGTCCCGCACCAGCTGATTGTCACGGGAACCCCAGTTGATGACACCGCTTTCCATCTCGTTGTTGCCGCACAGCAGGGCGAGGGAGGCGTGATGGTGCAGCCGCTTCAGGTTGCAGATGGCTTCCTGCGTGAACTCCTCGGCCATTTCCGACGTCAGATAGATGTTGGCGCAGGCGACCATGAAGTCCTGCCACACCAGCAGGCCGTATTGATCGCACAGCTCGTAGAAGCGGCTGTCGGGGTAGTACCCGCCGCCCCAGACCCGCAGGGTGTTGAAGTTGGCGTCCACAGCCTGACGGACGATGGTTTCCCACCGCTGGTCGGTGATGCGGCTGAGCAAATTGTCCATGGGAACCAGATTCGCGCCCATGGAGAAAATTTTCACGCCGTTCAGCACAAAGCAGAATTCGCTGCCCTTGCCGTCCGCGTCCGGCTCCGTGCTGACGGTGAGGGTGCGCAGGCCGAGCTGCTTGTGGCAGCGGTCGATGACCTCGCCGCCGCAAACCAGCTCCACATCCAGATCATAAAGGGGCTGGTCGCCGTAGCCTCTTGCCCACCACAGCTTCGGGTTATCCACTTGGATAATGCCGTGGCCGTTTTTCAGGAGAACGCGCTTGCCGTCGAAGTCTGCGTAGATCTCGCACCCGGCGTGACATTTGGTGGTCACGTCCAGCTCCACCGAGACGCTGCCGTTTTCGTGGTGCTGGCGGACGGCCACGCCGTCGAAACGGTCCACGTTCCAGCCCTTCAGCTCCACGCCCCGGAAAATGCCCATGTCCGGCAGGGTGGGGCCCCAGTCCCAGCCGGACTGGTACATGGCCTTGCGCAGATGGGCGGCGCCGGGAAGAGTGTCGCCGTCGTTCATGTACAGGTAGTGCTTGTGCTGCTGTTGGGCGAAGTAGCGCCGGGGGGACTTGAATTCCAGCCGGAGGGTGTTTTCCCCGGCTGTCAGCAGAGGCTTGACCTCGTAGACGTACTCCCGGTGCATATTTTTGACCTTGCCCAGCAGGGTGCCGTTCAGGTAAATATGGCAGATGGTGTCAAGCCCATGAAATACCAGCTCGATATGTTCCCGCGTGAGCAGAGCGGGCGGGGCGGAAAAGACGGATTCAAAGACGCAGTCCTTTTCGGCCAGATATTGCAGCTCCCGCTCATTTGTGCCGTAGAAGGGGTCGGGGATTTTTCCGTGGTCATAGAGCACGCTGTACATGGTGCAGGGCGCCTGACAGGACAAAGGCCCGAAGTTGTCATAGTACAGTGTCCAATCTTGAATGTTCATGAAGGTTCCTCCAGATTCGGGATTTGCTGTTATTATGGCGCAAAACGGCGAAGGTTTCAAGTCCCAATCTTCCGGGGCGGCCATCGGGGAAGAAAGAAGGTCGGAAACCGCAAAATTCGCAAAAAAAGGATTGCCAAACGGTGCAAAGCATGTTATAATGCTCTGTGTGTCCGGCCGAGGGGCGCCGCGCCAACATTGGGATGTCGCCAAGCGGTAAGGCACCAGACTTTGACTCTGGCATTCGTCGGTTCAAATCCGGCCATCCCAGCCAAATCTGATCCGCTAGCTCAGTTGGCAGAGCAACTGCCTTTTAAGCAGTGGGTCCGGGGTTCGAATCCCCGGCGGGTCACCATTGGACGCAAATCCGAACACAATTACCGTTGTGGGAATGGTTTTCATCCAAACCAGAAGACACGCCCTGCCTTGATTGGCAGGGCGTGTTTCTTTATTTTTTATACATACCCTGCACCACTCCGACGTTCTCCGCCCGCTCAATATCTCGCTTGTGCAGGTACTCATAGACGGCCATCATGGCCGCAGGCGGTGTGGTTCATTTCCTCCCCGCTCAGCCTGTAAAACAGGTCTGCCAGCTCCGGGTCGTCGTGCTTGTATTCCACGGCCAGTTCTGCGTAGGTGTGCGCGTCTTCCAGCTCGTCCTCAATGTGCTCCATCAGCAGTTTGATTTCTTTCATCTGATGCCCTCCTGAATGTACGCATACAGCGTATCAATGTCCTGTTTCCCCAGCTTGAGCGTAAGCCCGATTCCGGGGATTTTCACGGGCAGCGCCTCTGTCCCCATGTATGGCTTTGCGGCGTTGTACAGGGCGTCAACATCCACCGTGCCATGCTCCATATCGTAAACGCCCAGCGCCTTTACCATGGGATGATCTGCGTACTGGGCAATAATCTTCGGGAAATTTGCGGTAAGCAGCCCCCCAGCCCCGGCAACCAGGACTCTGTCCCACCCGGAAAGACTTGGAGCAATGCTTCTGTCAATGAATCTTGCAAGCCCCGCCTGCACGTTTTCCATAGGAATCATAAATTACCTCCTTGAAAGTATGGGGCGGCGGCTGCCGCCCCAATTGTCGGGAATCAACCGTTGCAGCACCCGCCGCACTTGGGCAGGGGGTTGTACAGCGTCTGTGCCGTGGTGCCGGTTCCGGTGGTCACGTCGGCAACCTGCTTCGGATAGAAGGTCGCGTTGGCGTAGGTCACGATGGAATTGTCAGCGCAGCAACGCCGCTCTGCCTCGATCTTGATGTCCTTGGACAGATCAGCCCGAACGCATTCCACGTCCTGACGAACCAGCGCGAAGCTGTCCTCAGTGCGCTGATTGTGTACGGCCTGATCGCACAAGGTCTTGCGAATGTCCTTGAGCTGTCCGTCAATGTAAGCGTACAGCTCAATGGATTTCTGGTCGTTGTAGGCGTTTGCCTTCAACAGCGCGATTTCGGAATCCTTGGCGGCGAGCTGCTGCTCACGATCCAGTTCATACCGGCTCACGGGCATGTTCTCGCTGCACCCGCCCCAGCCATAGCCATAGGGCATGGCGGGCATAACGGGAGCGGTGGGAACAGAATTGCGGTTGCCGAGAGCCAGAGCGCCCAGACCGCCCGCAGCGTTCATCACGCCCAGCGCCAGACCGGCAATACCCGTACCAAGACCGGCACCGGCTACGCCTTTGCTTGCATAATCCTTTTCTACTTCCATAGTTTAGAAGTCCTCCTTCAAAATATTAGGAGGTGGCCACCTTGCACGCCCAAACTACAAATACATTGCTGAGATCGATTTGCGTGGATTCTCTCGTTGTGGCATTGTAATGCTCCACGAGCTTTCGCTTGCACACGCTCTGAAAGTGATCCATTCCTGTGATAATCATTTTTTGTTTTCCTCCTTAAAAATCAGCCCAGCCCAAGCCGGGCAAGAATAAACCCTACGACAGCGGCCACGACGATGTATATGACCCTTTCCACCACCGACTTCCACCGCTTGCCGGGTTCGGATTTCAGCTCCTGCACGTCCGTGCAGAGGCCGTCAACCTTCTCCCCGGTAACTTCCACCTTCTCCGCCATCACCGCAACAGACGTTGCCAGCGTGTTCACCGCTTCCGTGTGCCGTTCCAGCGTGTCCAGACGGTGGGAGTTGGATTTGCTCCGCTGTTCTACCGCAGAAAGCCGCCCAACGATTTCCGTTTCTTCCATTGGCATACTCCCTTCTCAGCCGTTCCACCGGCTGTACTTCCCGTTGTCCTCGTGAATGCCCCATCCGTACAGCCCCAGGCCGCCCCGCCCGGGGATTTTCTCGGCCTGTACATCCTGGGCTATGGCGTAAAGCTTCTCCGGGGAGATAGCCCCTGAGAGGTCTACGGCCTGTCCCGTGGTGTGCAGGGAGTTGGATACTCCGCCCACTTCGGCGTTGTGCCGCTTGCACCGCACACCGGAATTCACATTCAGGGGAACCCCAGCCCGGCGGCGTATCTCATCCGCCATGCGGACGGTTTCCTCTGCGGGTTCGGCGGGGAAGCCGTTGCAGTATTTCCCGCCGCACTGGCACCGGAACTCCTCCCGGGTGAAATACCGGATATCGTCCCAGAACGTCCCGGTTTTCGGCGCGTCCATGCTCTCCGGCTTCTCCACCTTTACCGCCGTCCCGGCGATAGCACCAATCAGCATTTTCTGGGTAGGCGTTGCGCATAATCTCCGCCGTCCTCGGGTCTACCGTCACGCCCATTGCCTGGGCAATCTCCCGCACAACGTCTATATCCTTTGCTGGCCATGTCAATTTGCTGTCTGCTGGGTAATCCTGCTCTGCGAACAGAATAGCGTCGTAGCCGTGGATTTTAAGCCACTGCACATCGTCCTCGTCAGCGTCCTGGTCGATGGAATCCGCATAAAATACGCCCTGCGGGAGCCACTCAGAGCATTCGCCGCCATCGCTGACAAGCCTTACATAAACCGCAATCCGGGACATTCCTTCAATGTTCCCGGAGGGCTTCAGCATTTTAATGTCGCACTCCCGGCTTATTACATTGCCGACGGTCGGCTCGTTCCCATCGAAAATCGCGCCGGTAGTTTCTACCGACGCGAGGATGTTCATTCCGTATCCGGCATCTGCGCCGGAAGCCCCAACCAGAATGCGGGTACCGCCGAACGTGATTCCGTTTCCCCGTTTGTCCACAAGGAAGCCCGTATCGCCGATAGAAACCCGCGTTTCCTTCGTGTGGATGCCCGCAAGGATTTTTCTATACAGAGCAGATGTTTTCTGCATATTGCCTCCTTACTGCTCGATCAGCGGGAAGGAAATCCCCGTCCATACCGATTCCCCGGTATCGGGGTCAACGTAGGAGATCGAAGCGGGAACGTTGTTGGAATAATATTGCGCCGTCTGGCTCTCGTATAGCGGGTGTAGGTTCGTTTCCACTGTGACATACTCCGGGTTTATCAGAGCCATAAGCGCAAGCTCTTCCGCGCGGTTCATATCCATGCACGTGATATCAGCCCGGTATTTCTGCGCCACCCGGCCACGGTGCATGGTAGCGTCCATGGTTCGCCCAGCGTTGGGGCTTTCCACATCGTTGCGCTGCCATTTTATGCCGCCCTCCTGAGTGAGGTGGAGGATGTCCACGCCGTTGATTTTGAAATATGGTTTTGCCATACTAACCCCCCAATGCCCGCTGTGTCCGGCGCTGCTGACGGGTGATCTCAGGTGCCAGCACCCGCGCAAGCGTCGCAAGGTCGCCGGTGAACTTGATTGTGATTTCCTCGCCGGAACCGTTCTGCGAAAGCACCTCCGCAAGAGCCTGTTTAATGGTTTCCAGAGGGGCTTCAACGTTTGTGCCGTTTTTCTGGTCGCCCAGGACGGCCAAAAATTCACGGTTAGGCGGGATAACTGCGCCTTGCGCCAGTCGGGGAATGCTGACGGTGCTGATTGCGGGAATATTAAAGCCAATTGTGCCGCCGCCAAGCCAGTCCGGCGCTTTAATCTGGATCTTGTTCAGCTGGCGAATCATCCAGTTTATGCCGCCGATGATGAGATTTATTGCGCCCTCCAGGATTGCCACAATTCTGTTCCAGATGCCCCTGAAAATCTCCTTGACACCCTCCCATGCTCTATTCCAATCTCCTGTGAACACCCCGGAAATAAATGTGATAAATCCGCTTAGGATTTGTTTCGCAGTGTTGTAAAGGTCAGCGGCCAGTTTCCCGTATGTTTCAAAGATTGCCGCTAATTCTGGATTTTTCCCGCGCAGCCACTCAATGAACATATTCCATGCGTCCCTGATTGAATCAATGACAGCGTTCCATGTATTTTTAAGGCCGTCCCATATCTGCTTTAATCCTTCGGCAGTCATCTCTATATCCCCGGAAAAAACGCCTTTGAAGAATTTACCGAATCCGTCGATAGTCTCCTTTAATCCGTTAATTAGTTCCTCGCCATGCCCGGTAAAGGAAACCAGCGCTATAAGCGCGGCGGCAATACCGGCAATCAACAAAGGAATCCAACTACCGGTTAACAGGCCAATTCCAAGCCCAGCTGCCAGCAGTCCGGCAATGATGGTTAACGTGTTTTCAAGAGTAAATCCGTTTTCAATGACATCCTTTATTCCAACAACCAGCATTGCAAGGCCGCCTATTACAAGCGCTATGCCTGCGGCGGTAGACCCAAACGCAATGGCAAGGCCTCCGGCTAGAGCGGCGGCACCAGCGAGCATACCGAGGAAGTTTTGCATATCAATGCCGTTGTTCCATGCGTCAAGCCAGAAATAAACCAGTGCGAACGCGCCTGCGGCAGCAAGCGCAATACCTCCGATCATGCTCAGGCTATCGGTAAACAGGCTTGCAATTTTCCACGCCAGAAGGCCGGTTGCTATAGCTCCAACAAGTCCGAGAATGGTGTTTAACTCGTCCTCTGTATCATCAAATCCGGAAAAATCGGGTGCTATCGTGCCAGAGCCTCCTCCGCCGCCGGACGTATCTTCGGTCAGCTGGTTGATCTCGTCAAATCCGAGCAGTTGCTTTTTTGCCTCTTTTGCAGCCGCTCCCGTTCCGTTAAGCGCGGATGTTTGTTTATTTAATGCCTCCGCTGCCGCTTTCGACGATTCTACGGTCTTTCCCGTCAGCACTGCGAACACGCTTGCGATTTTGTTAATTATTGCCGCAAGGATGTTGACGAACTTCGTAAACGCTGGTATGATGATATTTACCAATGGTTGTACCAGCGTAAGCAGCGCACCCTTGAGCCTTGCAATGGCCGCAGTTGCTTCCGGGCTGACCTTGATCACATCACCAACCCAATTCCGGAACTTTGAAAGCGCCTGCGTAACAACTGTAAACACAAGCGCAGAGCGAACGACAGATTTCATTCGGCTGGCGAAAGTTTTCGCGCTTTTTTCCGCCTTTTTGACACCAGCGCTCATTTTCTCGGTATTGCGTCCAGCCGAAGCGAGTTGCGCGGCGAGTTCTCCCGCCCTGCTCTTGGAGACATCGATATCACCGTTGGCCTTTTCAATTTCGCGGTTATATCTGTCAATCTTGTTGTTAACCTGATCCCACTGGTACTGTAGCGAAGTAACCGTTTCCGATTGCGCCCCTATCGCACCGCGAGATGCGCCACTGGCTTTTAACGCTTCGAGCTTCTGCTTTGCGTCATCCAGTGCCGCGCCCAAAGCATTGGCCTGCTCCTCTAGCGGTATTTTCTTTGCCCCGGTTTGGCTTGCCTTGATTTCCAGAGAAGCTATTTTCTTTTCCAGTTTATCAAGCTCAGCTTGTGCTTTTTTGTTGTCGATCTCCGTGCTGAAAATGATTGAACCGTCAGCATTTGCCATATAATCACCTGCTCTTTTAATGTGCTATAGGAACTGTTGAAATTAAATGATAAAATAATGCACTGGGGGATTGCCTTATGAAAAAACTGAAAACAGTATTCATTTTTTCCGTAGCGTGGTTCTTGTCCGCTCTTCTTATTCTGTCTCTTGCCACGGCTATTTTGCCTGCGAACGAAAACGGGAAAATCACTGTTGGCGCTGGTTATACAATAACTATCCTCGTTGTTCCAATAGTTTGCGGAATTCTGAGTGTAAAGTATCTTTCTAAGAGGTATTACTTTGCCAGAAAGGTCACCCCGCAAATGGTTCGTGATGCAATACAGCTATTACCGAATCTCGAACCTTTTTCAATCTCCATGCTTCAAAGAAAGCTTGAAATACGGAGTTTTAACGTAGCGTCTGACTTAGCAAATGAGTTAGAAGAACTTGGATTTGTTAAAAAGTATCCCGATTTTACGTGGAAGATTATCCGCAATCAGCATGGTGCGATTGCCCGCCCGGTGCAAAAAATGGGAATGTCTGCCATAGATTGCATGGAAGGGCACGCTTTTGAGTTCTGGTGTGCCGATATTTTGAGGAAAAACGGGTTTATTGATGTCGAGGTCACCCAGGGTAGCGGCGATCAGGGCGTTGATATACTCGCGAAAAAAGCCGGCATAAAGTATGCGATACAGTGTAAGTGCTACGCAACGGATCTAGGGAATAAGCCAGTGCAGGAGGTTAACACCGGGAAAACAATCTACCATTGTCACGTTGGTGCTGTAATGACAAATCGCTATTTTACGGAAGGCGCAAAGCAAGCAGCAGACGCAACTGGTGTTCTTCTCTGGAACCGTGACGACGTGAAAAAAATGGCCGAAATTGCGGGTGTTTTCACGTCCACGCCTTTATAATTTCGTTCTCCGTGTTGGAATACTGCGTCTTTATATCCACAGCGTCCCTGTTTCGCCGGTAGAAGTCCTTATCCGCTTTGTCTTTCAGTTTTCCTTTCGCCTTCAAATCCCGTATCCGCACGATCTGTGCAAAGAAGCAATCCCCGATTTCCATGTAATATGAAAGAAATGTCCACCAGTGCAAATATGGCATTGAGCGGACTTCTGTCCCGGCAATGCGGTTTACCGGGGCAATCAGAATCGGAAAGTCCTTCTCCCAGTCCATCAACTTTGTGGCGTTTTTGCAGACTTTGTCGTTGCCGCCATTGATAAACCAGTAGCATTTTTGAACAGCCTCGCCGAAATGCTCTGCGGGCATATCAAAAAATCTTTTGTAGAAGATTCCAAGCATCCCGACTCCCTTTTCATTGCCTGTCAAATCCGGGTCTTCCAGAATGCAGAATATATCCAGAATCGCCCGAAAATCCGTCTCAATATCATAATCTGTTCCGCATACGTTGACAGATGTCGGAAGTTCGTACATCATCGGCTGTACTTCTTTGTATATTTCGCCAGTTTTTCGCTGTGGAACGCCTTTTCCCGCTTAATTCCATCATCGAACTCGTCGATAATGGCAAGCATTAAATTCATCCACAGGGGCATCCCCTCCGCGCTTGCATACACGCTCATTTTGCCGAACAACGGCTCGCATACAGGGGTATCGAAGCAACCGTCAATCGTCTCCCGCATCTCTGCGTCCAGCTTCCGGAGGTAGTCAAACGTTTCTCTTGTACTCATGTTGTCCGGGTTCTTGCTTTCCTGCTTCCGGGACAGCTCGTCGAGCGCCGAATAAATTCGGTCGGCAAATGCGGGGTCTGTAGGGTTAAACCGAACCGTGCATTTATCGTTAAGCCTATACTCGATTTCGCCGGTATTCAGTGTCAGTTCTTTCATAATCCCTCCAAAGATTTTGGGGCGGCTCTCACCGCCCCGTATTTGCATCAGGTATCAGCCGTGAACGTAACGGTTCCGGCGCTTACCGCCGCAGTACCTACCGTGCGTGCGCCGCCGTATGTAATGTCCATCGGCATTCCAACAAAGCCGCCGCCCTCGCCGCCAAGGCTGGACGGCTTGACCATACAGGCGCTGTAGCGCTCTGCAAAGGCCGCCGTGTCCTTAGTCCCGGCGTACAGATGCACAATCAGCATATCCTGATTGGTCAGTGCTGCCACGTTCTGCTCCTTGACAGCGAGGTTCCAAATTTTCAGAACCGCAGCGTCTCCGGCGTCCAGATCGCACGGGTCAAAGGTCTGCGTGATGATGGGCTTTTTCATCGTGCTTCTGGTCGTACCAAGGATATCCTTGTTGGATTCCTCCTGCCAGTCGTATTCCATGCTGGAATCCGTGACGCGGCTACCAAGCGGCGACCACACAGGAGCAGAGGTTGTCCCGGTGTTCAGGTACGCGATCAGCAGCTCACGGTCTACGGTCTGGCCGGATGCGGTATTAAACTCTAAATCTGCCATTATTTCACCTCATAAATCGTTTTTTGAATTGGACGGACAGCTGCACCATGTACATTGCCGTTCCTTCTTCGTCTGCACCGTACAGAACGCCGTTCTGCGCGGTGATTTTCTCCGCCCTCGGGTCATCCCCAAAGGTGGGGGCATTGCCCATAACGGACATTTTCTGCACCCACTCCTGAAAGTCCATGACCCAGCCCGCATTTTCAGATGCTCCGGTATCATCCCCCGGGGACTTCTCGAACACGTAGTACAGCCCGAAATTGTACTGATTGATTACGGTTGTGTTCCCAAGGATATCCCGTGTTCTGGAAACCTCCACAAGCCCGGAGGGGAAAACACCGCCGTTGAATGGAATCTGGTCTGTGTAGTCAACATGGAAATCGCGGAAGATATCCGCGCCGGGGTACTGCCCGAGAAAGTCCTTGATTTTTTCCAGCGCCGTCATATTCCGCTCCTCCTGTTGATATAAGCCTGTAGGTCGTGCGCAATTTGGTCTTTCTCTGCCGCCATCATGCGTCTGTCCCAGAACGGTCCCGCCTGCTGGTTCTTGGTGGTGTCATAGTTCAAATCCCGATCAGTCGCTCTCAGCACGGTTCCTTTTCTGTACCGGTATCCAACTCCCGGAATGAAAGCGGGGCCTTTTCCGGTTTTTGCATTTACCATGACTTTGCCGTAGTACTGATACCGGGCGTATGGTGCCATAACCGTGATCTCTGTCGGGCTTGAGATATACTTAAGCTTCGTGGAAAGCACACCGGTTCGGAACGGCATGTACCGCGTTATCCGCTTGTTCACTATCCGGGTAAGCTGCATCTGCACGTCGCCGGTTTTATTGACGCCAAGCCTTGTCAGGATGGTGTCAACAGGCTTCATATCAACCTTTATCCGTGTTTTCATCCGCCCGCCTCCACATGAACCAGCTTGCCGCCCCAGTATTTTGGGTCAACGTACTTCACAACAACCAGCCCCGGAACCTTCACCGGAATGAAGGACGGCCACTGCGCCGCCGTGATTTCCTCCCCGGCACCCAGCAGCACCTTGTCCTCCGGATAAACGCATACCTCCGAACAGGGAATGACCAGCAGAAAGGAGTTGGCTTCCTTACTGCCGGTCTTGTCCACATTCTCGGTTTTTTTGTAATCCAAAAAGGCTCTATCGTGTACTGTTCTGGTCACTTTGTCGCCGTCCCAGTGGTATACCGTAACCGTCTGATTGCACAGCCGGTAGTCTACGGGACAGTTGCGGCGCTTGATTCTCACCATAGCTAGCACCCCCGGTAGATATCGAGATACAGGCAGGCGCAGCGATACAGTTCCCGCGACTGCCCCTTGGCGCTGACATCAACACTGTTCCCGCTGCCATAGCTCACCGAGACGGAGCCGATAGACGCAGACTGAACAGCGCCGCCCTCGCCGTTGGCAATCAGGTCAAAGCCGTGAATAGCCTCTGCCATGGCGCACACGGCAAGGGCTTCGGAGTTCTCCTCCGGTGCCTTTACCGTGTATACGCGCTTGTATTTTGCCAGCTGCGCCGCCGCACGGGCTTCACACGTGTCCCAGTCCTCTGCGGGGATAGCGTCGCCCCGAAATCTGCTTATGTAAAAATCATAGTCAATCATCAGGGCGTCTCCTTTCCGTTACGCGGTCTTGGGCTTCAGGATAATGCCGTTCAACGCCGCCGCCTTCAGCGTGTTCTTAAGAACGGCACCGGCCACCAGCTCCACTTCGCCCTTCTTCACAGCGCCAGGGGCTTTCAGGTCGGGCATATAACTGTTAATGACGCCGGTTCCGGTGGGAGAAATGCCGTGGAAACCGTCCAGGGCGATATTCACAGCGTAGATGCTGGAAGTACCGGCGGCGGTGGTGCTGGGGGTGGAGGTGTCGATGACATCCACAGACTTGGTGCCGTTGTAGTACATACCGGCATCCATGATGGGGATATCGCCGAAGTACTCCACAGCCCTGCCGAAGTCGTCCTTCTTGCGGTCGTAATACCCCGCACGGCGGGCAGCCGCCCGAACTTTCAGCAGCATGGCGGTGTTCATCAGCAGCATAGAAGCACCGCCGTCCACCATGTGGGTCAGCTGATCCAGCTGGTCAACGAAAGCATTGGCGTTGCTGTCCAGCTTGGTGGAATCGGACAGGTCAATGTCCGTAGTGAATTCGTTGGAGGTGCCCGCCAGAGTCTTTCTCAGGCCGTCGAAGGTGTTCGTGACATACCCGGTGCCGGACGCGGCGGAGGTGCCGTTGATCACCAGATTGTGGAAATAGTTGCTGGTTGCCTTGATCTTCTGCTGCGCCTGGAATGCCAGCTCATCAATGGCTCCAGAGGTGCTCTGAATCACGCGGTCAACCTGGAAGGAACCGCCCATGATAACGGCCTTGGCGGTCTTTTCCTCCCGCTTCGCCTCGCCTGCGGTGTATTCGCTGTTGATAGCACGGACAGCCGCAGTAGAGGGGGTTTTCAGCTGAATGTAACCGTAGGTCAGAGTGGAACCGCCGGTGCCGGGGGAAATGGCGTTATCAAACACCAGTCTGTCCAGCAACAGAGAACTGCGCCGGAACTCGTCGACCACCTGCTGATCGACCTTGTCGGCCATGCCGACCTTTGCTTCTGCAAGAGTAATTGCCATAGTTAAAAATCATCCTTTCACTTCATGTTGTAATTTGCCCTGAGCGCACCGGCGAGGGTCGTCGGTTCGCCGTTAGGCTCCTGCTGCCCTGTACCGGTCTTCCCGGCATAGGGGGGCGGCGTTTTGCCGTCATCGAACAAATAGCCGCTGTCCTTCCGGAGAGCTTCCAGAGCGGCCTTAATGTCCGTTTCCTGGTTCTTGCTGCTTCTCAAAGTGTCGATGTCCAGCAGCGCCCGGATTGCCTTAGCGCTTTTACCCTTGGCACCGGTGATAGCAGCGTCCAAGGCGTGGGAGAATTCCATATCCGCGATCTTCCGATTGCTTTCGGCAATGGCATCGTTGTACTTCTTTTCCCAATCCTTGGCAGACTGCTTGATGGTATCGACGTCCTGCTCCTCAAAGCCGGAAATGGTCTTTTGCGCCTCACTCAGCTGGCTCTTGATGGTGTCATAGTCAGCAAAAGGCTTCTTAGCCGCTTCGATATCCCGGCCATTCTCTGCCATGATCTCGTCAATGATCTCCTTGCTCAGGGGCTGGTCTCCTACCTTGAAATTCTGCAAAAACTCACGTTTCATATACTTCCTTTCTCAGCTATGCTTTGTTATATGGGGGTTGCGTCCCCTGCTGTCGGCTTGTTTTACGCCTGCCACGGCAAAAATGGTATGAAAAAAGCAACCGTTCGGAAATTCAGAACAGTTGCTTCAATCAACTTGATTGTAACGGCACTTCCCATCGTGCCATGCGCCGCATGATTCCTTCTTGCACTCGATGAATTCTGCGGTGTTGTGTTCTATCACCTGTTGTAAAGTCTGGTTGCCGCTTTCGTCGTACTCCTGCGTCGTCTGCTGAACCAGATGCCGGTTCACAGCATAGGGACAATACATCATGTTTATTTACCTCTCAGGGCACAGTGAAAGAGAACCATGTTACCATAGTTCTCTTTCCTTATTCACATATTGCTTTTCTAAGGGTTCCTGCCGTATCATCCTCGACGATTTCAAATCTTCCGCCGGGGTGGTCAGGGTTTGCAATGGGGCGAGGATTGTGCGGGTCGTAGAGATAATCTTCGCCGCTGTCATCAACAATTTGAAGTGCGCCAGAATCAGCGTCGCAGGAAAGAATCTCATATTCCTTCCCGTCCGACAAACCATCAATCCCAAAGCTCTTACCTATGTATCGAACACGCATATATTATTTCGCCCCTTTCAGTTTAATTTCATCAAGCGGAACACCCTTGGTATTCTCGTACCAGTGTACCACATAGCGATGGCTCTTTGCATATACCGTCCCGGATTTCTTCTTCCAGCCGCTTGCGTCCCCATAGTCAGGGTATGTAGCATACAGGCGCTTCAAATCCCGAATTGGTGTGCTTGTCCCGTCACCGGCCATTGTGTACACCTCAACCGCCGTAGCGCCCTTTGGTACAACTCCTTGGATTTTGGGAAGATTTACAGTCACAGTATGAGGAACCGCGGTATCTGCTTCCTGCAACTTTTTCGGCAATCCAGATTCCGCCTTGATTGTAGCATCGTTGTTGATAAATTGCAAGTTTTTCTCATTGCTTTCTGCCGTCTTTTCCGCCTCTCTGGCCTGTTTTGCACCAAACCTGGGCATTTCCATGCGCTCATGCTGCATCCGCAGCCCTGCTGCTTCGGAAAAGCGCTTATATTCCTGATCCAAAACCTGGTATTTGATCTGATCGCGCTGTAAGTTCTCTTTGTCCCCTGTAGCCTCGTCAACCAAAATCTTGCGCTTCTGCTTCCGGATGGCGGATTCAAGCCGCCGCTGACGCTGGGTAGCCTCATACGTGGTGTAGTGCTTCCCATCGTAGTCAATGCCTTTTTCGTTATCTTTCCTGAATTTGTCCAGTTCCTCCGACGTGTATTGCGGAGAATCAACACCCAGAATAATTGGGAAAGCCGCGTGGCCGCAGTTCAGCGTACCGATGCGCCGCACAAGGGAGTTATTCAGTTTCTCGTATTCTGCGTCACTGTACTGCCTGCCCTGAATCGGCTCGTGGTCGGGGGCACTGGCCGCGTGAGCGGATATCTCCCAGCCGTCACAGCCGAAATCATCGTGGTTCTGCTGACTGATCTGCTCCTGCATCAGTCCCAAGCCGCCCATAACGCTACGCCTGACAGCGGCTTCCATGGAGGTATGAACGCCGGATTCATAGTCGACTGTGACAATCCCATTTTCTGCCAGATTCCGGGTAGCCTCCCGGATGGCGGAGGCATAATCCTGCGCCCCCGTCGAAACCTTCGTAAAGGCGAAATCGCAAGCCTGTCTGTAAGCGTCTGTAAGCCCCACAGCCTTGCCATTCGGCATGACTGCCCCCATTGTCTGGGTGATATTGTCCAGTTCGGAATCGGCCAGCTGTGCCGCCGCAGACACAATCTGCTGTAAGGCCTCATTGCTGCGGAATGGCACCGCCTGTACATAGGGGTGTTTCCGTATGTCATAACTGTATCCGGTTTCCCCGGCCTTTTCTATCAGCCGCCGAAGCTCCCGGTGGGATACTTTCAACCGCTTTCGAAGCTCCTTTTTTAACTGCCGCTGAGAAATACCCAGCTGTTGAAGCCTCCACGTCTGATAGGCCGATGTGCTGGTGAATTGGCCAGCTTCCGCAATTCGCCTTGCAATATCCTCAATTAGAAACTCTGTCACCGGGGCAATGAGCTGCTGTGCCTTATTTCCAAGGGCTTCAATCTGGTCAGCGGTCAGCACAGTTATTCACCGTCCTCTGCGACTTCCGGCATGTACTTCTTCCGAATTTTCGCTAACTGTGCTTCTGTATCCCGGGGCATGTTGAATTTCCACCCGAGTGCAATCTCAGGTTTTAGCAGCCCCGCCGCGACCATGTCCTTGTAGTCAGCCCAGGTCTTTTCCTCATCGAACAGAACGCCGTTGCCCCAATCCACGACAATGGAATCATCTTCCACGTCGTGGGCACCGGGTATGCGGTACATCCGCCCCAGAACGCCGCACAGTCTGACGGCCTCTCGCAGTGCGCTTTCCCACATCTGCTGGAAGTCGATAATCGTCAGGTTGTAGTCACCCTCAGAGGACGTTACCTCGGTAGCCGTTCTTTCTGCGGCCTCCACCTCGGACAGCAGCCCGCGCTTTAAGCCTATCACGTTCTCCACATTCCGGAGATATTCCGTTTTTCTGGCAAGATACGACTGTTCCCGCAGCGCCGGGGAGAAAATAGTGATACCTATATCGTCGGGGGATTCATCAACTGCGGTGAATACGCTTGCGGACAGGTTTTTCCGCCCGCCGACCTCGTCAACCTCCAGCATATCCGCGCTGGCAATAATCCGGCTTTTCCCACGCTCGAACTCTCCGTTGATCTGCGCCTCGTTCCGGTTGATATTTTCAATCAGGCCGACAGCCGCGTCATAAACGGATACCCCGTCGGGGCTACCGTCCACACTGTTGTCAATCGGCGTTTTCAGCCATGCAACTCCGACGCTTCCCAGTGGCTCAGGGAACGTGTATTCTTCTGCGAGTTCCGCATACTGTGGCAGCTCTGTAAGCGCAACAGCCTGCCCCAAGCTGTTCTGGTCGTTCGACCGATACAGTCTGTTGGTAATGGTCAGATACCCGCTATCATCCACCGTGCGCCGTTCCAACAGTGTGTAATAGAATCTGTCACGGATGCTTTTTTCTGCCATGCCGATGTCGGTCATATTCCCGTCCCCGTCCCGGCCAAATACCAGAATGTTCGGCCTGCTCACAACTGCGAAACGGAAACCGCTGCCCGTCGGGATAGGCTTTAAGCCGCTTTCTCCGCCGATCAGGGCTTTTTGCATAGCGCTTTTCTTTTTCGCGTCTGCCGCGTCGAGGATTTCGGAAACAAACGCGTCTTTGCTGGATGCCGAATACTCCGAAAATGCCGTCTTTGCCAGTTTACGGACGATGGTATATGGAATCCGCTGGCACGGGTCATAATCCGGTGTCGCGGCCTTCTCATAATACAGATCCTGCCACCTCTGGATGGCCTTTTTCATTTCCGGAGATGTCATGTCAACGGCGCGAAACGCCATTTCATAATCACTGTTCGGATAAATCACGCTTTTCTCCTCCTGCGTTGATCGTGATGCGCCGCAGCGCACGGGTTGCATACTGCAATCCCTGTATATAGGCGTTCAAAGTATCCACTTCCGCCCGAAGCTGCCGATTTTCCGCTTCAAGCGTCCTGATATCGGCTTGCAACGACGCTTTCGCCCAAATAGGTGCCATATCCACGATCCATTTACGAATCCGTTTCCTCATCGCAAATTCCTCCAATAATCTTTCGTGCCTGGTGGTTTCTACGCATGACGGTCGCGCAGAAATACCGGATATCATCCATGGCATGATCGTTTTCCTTCACAGGCTTATCCACTTCTCCATTGTCGTCCCAGCGGTACAGGCCAAATTCCCGAATCGCGTCCTTGCAGCCAGAGCCGATTTTGATAACACCAGCTTGGAGCATCATGGCCGTCAGGCGAATACCGTACATAACATCATTCTTCGCTTTCCTGACGGAGAAACGCTTGTGTGAGCGAATGCAGGCAATAAAAGAGGCTGCAGACGGGTCAACCACAATGTGCCGGATATCCCTGTCACCGGCTAGCTGTTCGATTGCCCGGTAGTATTCCTCATCCGTTAGCTGTCGTTGCTGTTCCCTGCCGGAATGATAAAATTCCGCAACCCGGACAGCAACGCCGTCTCTGACGCACCACAGGCCAGCAGAGAATGGGTTCAGTGTTCCATAGTCACAGGATATATACCACTCTCCACATTCCGGCAAATCGTCCGTGACGTGCCTCTCTGGATCGAAGTCGTATACAATCCCATCGGCCAAGCACCACTCGCCCATTATATACCGGCGGTAAAACACGCCTGTGTACATAGCCTCATATCTGGCAAGCGTTTTTTCTGAAAGTGACGGATTATCCGGCATTGTGAAATGCAGATACAGGGCGTTCCGCTCACTGCAACGCTTAATCCAGTTTACATAAAACCAGTGATTGGGATTGTCCGGGTTGCAAGAAAACCACATCCGCGCCCCATCTACAGAGCATCTTGCAAGTGCCTGATTCACGAAACTTTCAGGCATGAGCGCCACTTCATCCAGCAGAACACCGGCCAGTGTGCGCCCCTGAATCAGCATGAAGGAACTTTCATCCTTGCCGCCGAACACCTCGAACCAATTCACCACAGAGCCGCGTTTGACTTCCAGCAGCTTATCCGAGCGCCGCCAGCGGATTGTGTACCGCTCTTTTGCGTAGCTCATTGAGATATAGGGAACGATAATATTCTTTGTGGCGGAATCCACAGTTTTGCCGCAAATGCCGAAGCGTTGCCCGCTGAACTCACGCATAGCCCAATCTATGAAAGCTACCATCATGATGGAGGTCTTGCCGGAACGCACAGCGCCATCACAAATCAGTGCATCGTAGTTAGTATATGGAAATGCAAGGATTTTTAATTGCTTCTGTGAAATCACTGCTTTTCCAACTCCCCGGCCAATTCTTTGAGGCTCCTGCTCAAATCGTCTTCTTTCACCGTATCCCCCGGCGCACCGCTTATAGCCGCCCATTTGTCAATCAGCGTGCCGATCGCCGTTGTGATTTGTGCGGGGCTTGCATCCGCCAGCTTCCCCGGCTCATTTAGCGCCTGTAGCCCCTTGCTGATGATCTCGCACACCATGCCACGCTGTGCTTCCATGTATGCCAGAATATCAGCGGTATCTTGCTCCTTGGTCTGCTGTTGAAAGTAAAGCGGGAATCTAGGGTTTCTCGCCGTTTAGGAATACGGACTTCCAACGCAGCGCATTTCGGCAAATAAATTTGGGGAAAATTCACTCGTGACCAAACCACGGGTGAATTTTTCTTTCCGCCGCAGCCAATTTCTTTGAACATTTTTTCCACAAAAGACTTGAAAATCCGAGTAGCGCATGGTATACTGAATTTGCCGAAACAATAAACCATCCGCTACTCGCCGGAGTTTGAATTTCCGAAAACTCGGATTTCATACCCCGTGATTTTCTGCACCCTTTTTTGGAAGTGGTGTTCATGACGTTAGTATAGTTCAAAAGGTTCAGTTTGTCAATATGAAAAGTACAATTCGTTCATTTTTGCCGATATGCACAATTACAGGAGGTGTTTTTAGGAGATGTTTTACAATTACTTTGTCGAGCTTTGCAATAGGGCAAAGATAAGCCCTTCAAAAGCTGCGCAACAAATTGGGCTTTCAAAGTCTTCTGTGTCTGGCTGGAAAAACGGCTCAGTACCGAGGGATTCACAAATCATGAGAATAGCAGATTTCTTTGGGATACCTGTATCTGACATCTACAGTGTAGTCAATTCGCAAAGAGCAGCTATTTTTAATAGGACTGAGTTTGAGAAATATACTATGAATAGGGCAGAAAAAGCCCCGGAAACAGAAAAAGCCCCGGCTCCCAGCAAGGGAACCGAGGTTTTCATGAAGATGTATGACATGCTCACACCGGAGAGACAGGCACGTCTTTATGAAACTCTGTCTGATCTTGTAAAAGAGCAGATGCAAGAGCGATGATCTTTTCCTTGTCCTCTTCACTAAGCTGTTCAAACATCTTCAAAGCTTCCTCCCGCATGTTGTTTCTCTCCTTTACTTTTTATCATTATCGAACGCCTGTTCGACTTACGTGCTGGTTATAACATACTATCTGTCCAATAAACCGGACTAAATATGGGTTTTGAAAAAATTTTTTGAATCGCCCCGCCACCCGTGCCACAAGGTGACGGGGCTCGCCGCCGGAATGGTGTGTCCCTTACCTTTGGCTAGTATGATAATACTGTTTAGCCGTTGGTGACGTAAAGGTGCATCCGGGTAATTCAGTCGTTTTCAGCGTAATTCGTAGGATTTTTTCGGAAAGGGCGAGCAGGAAATGGAAAAACGGAAAATAATACAACAAATATCGACAATTTGTGATAATCTGCCCACAAAGATGAAATGGGCAAAGGAGGAACAGCACAAAACCAATCAGCAGATTATCGACAGCACAGGGCTAAGTGAATCCATGGTTAAAAAGTTTTTCTCCGGCCACCTGACGGGTCCAAGTATCTATGATGTGACCGCCATTGCCATTGACCTTGGTCTGTCCCTGGATGAGCTGATGGAGCTGTCCCCGCCGAAGCAAGACCAGAGTGTGGAAATCGAACGGCTGAAAACCGAAATTTCACACAAGGAAGAACTTATCTCGGAAAAAGATAACGCCATCTCCCGGCTGGAAGAGCGCAGCCACATGATGGATAAAGAAATATCCGCCGTCCGGTATAACTGGAAGCATGTGACTTATGGGGCCGCAGGGCTTGCGGTTCTGTTCGGCATCTTCCTTATGGTATATGTCTTTTTGGATATGCAAAACCCGAATCTTGGCCTGTTCAAGTCCGGCCACGCCTCGCCGATCGTTTATGTCGCGGCCTTTTCCATTATCGGAACATGTCTGTATATCGTCCGAACTGTGATAAAGCGAAACGCAAAAAGGAGTAAACACGATGCAAACAATACCAATTGATCTATCGGCTCTTACGCCGGAGGAAAGACAGCAGTTTGCGGATAATCCCTCCGTTCTTTCATCGGACTGCGAGGCGGTCTGCTGCCTGTATATGCGCTACAGTTCCGACCGGCAGACAGAGCAGTCCATAGAAGGGCAGCTCCGGGAGCTGATAGCCTATTGCAAGCACCACAGCTACCGGGTTGCCGCCATTTATGTTGACCGGGCGATTTCCGCCCACGCAAGCATGGACAAGCGGCCAGCGTTCCAGCAGATGCTTGCTGACAGCGCCAGATCGTCATGGAAAACCGTTTTGGTTTACAAGCTGGACAGATTTGCCCGGAACAGGGAAGACAGCGCCATTGCCCGCATGCGGCTCCGTAAGAACGGCTGCAACGTGGAATCCGCGAAAGAGGGCATTTCCAAGAACCCGGAGGGTGTGATTCTGGAAGCCCTGCTGGAAGGTATGGCGGAGTATTATTCTCTTGAGCTGTCCCAGAAGGTACGTCGCGGCATGAGCGAAACAGCCAGAAAAGGGAACAGTACAGGCGGCACTACACCGCTAGGATACACTGTCGTAGACAAGCGCCTGCAAATCGACCCCATGACTGCCCATTTGGTGGAGGAAGCATTTCGCCGGTATGCAGACGGCGATACCGTGGCCGCGATCTGCGACGATTTCAACGCCCGTGGGTACAGGACAACGCGAGGAACGAAATTCAACAAGTCCAGTTTTAAGAACGTGTTCCGGAACGAGAAATATATCGGGGTTTACAAGTTTGACGATGTTCGCGCAGACAACGCCGTCCCCAGAATTATATCCGATGAGCTTTGGCGGGCTGTACAATCCAGACTGAAAACCAGCGAGCAAGCCCCAGCTAGAGGTAAGGCGAAGGTGCCGTATCTTTTGTCGGGGAAAATTTTCTGCGGTCACTGCGGCGCTCCCATGGTGGGGGAGTGCGGCAGAGGAAAAGGCGGGAAGACTTACAATTATTATTCCTGCGCCAATAGAAAGAAGGCCCACTTATGCGACAAAAAGCCAGTCCCAAAGGACTGGCTGGAAGATGTGGTAGCTCAGGACGCTCTTGACGTACTGACAGACGAAATTATCGAATTTGTGGCAGAAATAGCCGCCCAGCAGTCAGAGGAAGACATTCAGAAGAATACACAGATTCCGGTCATACGAAAAAAGATTTCTGAAATTGAAAATAAAATCCGAAATCTGACGAAAGCGCTTGAATGTGCTTCCGTTGCGCCGGACGCTATTGTGGAAAGGCTTGCCGAGTTAGAAGCCCAGAAAAAGGGGCTGTCTACACAACTATCCGATGAAGAACGCGGCGTGATTCCGCTCACAAAGGAATCTGTCGTGGTTTATCTGAAAGCGGTAAGAGAAAAGGCGGTTCCGCTGGAAACCCAGAAAGCTATGCTTATTGAAATGCTTGTAAATTCCGTCACCGTTTACGATGACGAGCCGGGATTCCTGAAATTTGTGACCGCCTACCGGCTGACGCAGATCCCATCAAAGACATACCGCGTTCCTACTCCGGCAGTATCCCCGTGTTCGGATATAGGGCGTGTTGGGTCACCAGAAAAAGCACGCTTCGGCGTGCTTTTTCGCTTATTTCAAAAGACCAAAGGCCTTTTGAAATAAAGGGTCTGATACTATTTTCTGATTAAAATATTTATTTTAATCAGAAAGGCATCGCCTGA
>ENA-UOJO01000125-UOJO01000125.1-human-gut-metagenome-genome-assembly--contig:-P57-NODE-125-length-128006-cov-10.527405_pt1 | contig 128006 bp, 100 predicted proteins | sample MGYA00242351_ERZ723898 | MGnify/ENA metagenome assembly ERZ723898 | reverse complement strand
GTCAGACCCCTGTCCCGGATTTGGGACAGGGGTCTGACACCGCGTCCCAACAGGGGAAGGCTTCACAAATATATATGAATGGGGGAATGAGAGTGAAAAGAGAAGGTATAATGAGAAAAGGTACAATGGCGGTAGCTGCCATAACTATAGCAGCGGCATTGGTGATGTCGGGGTGTGCCGCAGATGCGGGCACACAGGATGGCATTTCCACAGAGGCAACAGGCGAAACGCAGACACAAACGCCTGAGGAGACTCTTTCACAGGAGGCAGCAACACAGGATACAGCCTCACAGGAGCAGACAACAACACAGGAACAGAAGGAGACGCAGACCACAACGGCTGCGGAGACAACCGCACAGACTTATGAGTTTGAGCAGGGGCTGTATGAGTTTTATAAGGATGATTTCATGGTGGGAGTTGCGCTTCCAAGCAGCATTGTAAAGAATGAGGGAAAGAAGCTTCGTGCAACCATACTTGACAATTTTAACAGCATGACATGTGAGAATGAGATGAAGCCGGATGCGCTTCTTGATAAGGCGGCATGTCAGGCGAATCTTGAGGAGACATATACCAACCCTGTTGTAAAGTTCGACAGCTGTGCTCCGGCGGTTAAGTTTGCGCTGGATAATGGAATCAGGATAAGACTTCATACACTTGTATGGTACAGCCAGACACCGGGATGGTTCTTCACGGAGGACTACACGGATAATGGAGCTCTTGTTTCGAGGGATGTTATGCTTGCGAGAATGGAAAATTATATAAAGACGGTTCTCACTTATTTTGATGAGAACTATCCGGAGCTAATATATGCGGTTGATGTCTGCAACGAGGCGTTCGATACAGGTGACGGTGACGAGGACGGTATCCGCATGAAAAAGAACAGGTGGTATGATACCGTGGGGGCGGATTACTATTATCAGGCATTCGTGTTTGCGAGAAAATATGCTCCTGATTACATGAAGCTTTTCTACAATGACTATGGCTGTATGTATAAGGTGGATTCAATTCTCACACATCTTGCACAGGCTAAGGAGGAAGGGCTTATAGATGGAATCGGAATGCAGTCACATCTTAGTATCACGGATGATATTCACTTCAAGTACCTTGGAGCAGTAAAGAAATTCTGTGAGGCGGGCTATGAGGTGCAGATAACGGAGCTTGATATCGGAATGGACGAAAAGACGGACAGCAATATCAAGACACAGGGAAGAAAATATAAGGTGCTTTTTAGCGGACTTAAGGAGTTACGCGAAGAGGGCTATAACATAACAAGCGTGACAGTATGGGGAATCAATGACAAGAATACATGGAGGAGCGGTGAGTATCCGCTACTCTTTGATGAGAAGAATGAACCTAAGCCGGCGTATGCGGGGGCGATGCTGTACGATAAGATTCCGGCGGTGGAGTGAGGACTAGGTAATTGCGAAATTCAGTGCATAACTACCGTACGTTGTGTAATTTTACTAGTACCCTTCCAGACACATTAGTTCGACATAGTCGAACTATTACACTCCTTGAAAGCCGTAGCGGTACATAAGCGGCTAAAATACAGCCGCTAAGGACATTAGTTCGCTACGCGAACTATTATGGCGTTCAAAAGGTCTGGAAGTGTACTAGTAAAATTACACAACTGTGTACTGGTAAATTTGAGTTTTGCAATTATCTGAATGATTATTAGGGAAGATAAGGAGAAGGTTATGGGTTTTTCGATAGTGGATGGTGAAAAGACTGTTCCTATTCTTGTTGAGCGAGAGTCTTTTAGCGGAATAAGAAGAATTGCCAATGTACTTGCGGACGATATATGTTCGGTGTGCCGGAAAAAACCAGAGGTTATTGACGAGAGCAGCTTGGAAAATTATGCTGGAAAAGAGCTTATAATATGTGCTGTATATGGCAAAAGCGATATGCTTTCAAGACTTGAAAGGGACGGAAAGTTCAATCCGGAATGTATTGCGGGAAAGTGGGAGGTATATGCCACATTTCTTGTTGAAGCACCATTTGACGGAGTGGACAGGGCACTTGTGATAGCCGGAAGTGACAAGAGAGGCACAATATACGGAATGCTTTCGCTTTCGGAGTACATCGGGGTAACGGCTTTTGAATATATGGGAGATGTTAGGCCTGTCGAAAAGAAGAACATTGCCATTGGGGAGGATTTCTTTACAGTGTCCAAGGAGCCAAGTGTGAAGTACAGAGGCTTCTTCATAAATGACGAGTGGCCTTGCTTTGGCAACTGGGTGTGTGGGCATTTCGGAGGCTTTAATGCGAAGGCATATGAGAAGATATTCATTTTCCTCCTTAGAATGAAGGGAAATTACATGTGGCCGGCAATGTGGAGCGCCTCTTTTCCGCTTGACGGACCGGGAAGTGCTAACGAGGAGCTGGCGGATGAGCTGGGTGTTGTCATGGGATATTCCCACCATGAGCCATGCTTAAGGGCAAGCGAGGAGTGGGACAAGGTAAGAGGCGAAGGGACGAAGTACGGCAATGCGTGGAATTATGCGACCAACAGGGAAGGGCTTATCAATTACTGGAAGGATGCTCTTATAAGGAGCGGAAGGTACGATAATCTTATCACGATTGGCATGAGAGGTGAGCGTGACACTTCGATGCTTGGTGATGACTCAAATATCCGCGATAATGTGGAGCTGTTAAAGGAGATTATCACTAAGCAGAAGGAGCTTATAAATACCTATGTCAAGCCATACAGGGATAATCCTCCGATGTTACTGGCACTGTATAAGGAGGTGGAGCAGTACTATTACGGCGATGAGGAAAATGAGGGCTTGTGCGAGTGGAGTGAGCTCGACGATGTGATATGTATGCTGTGTGAGGATAACTTCGGATATACAAGAACACTTCCTACAGAAAGGATGAGAAATGCCGGAAAGAGGTTCGGAATGTACTATCATCTTGACTATCATGGGGGACCTGTTTCGTATGAGTGGGTCGACTCAACACCATTTTCGCTTATATGGGAGCAGATGAGTCAGGTCTATGATTCCGGCATAAGGGATGTATGGATAGTTAATGTGGGTGATTTGAAGTTCCACGAAGTGCCGCTTAGCTACTTTATGTCCATGGCGTATGATTATGATAAGTGGGGGAGCTCTAATCCCGACAGCTATCACCAGTATATTGAAAAGTGGTGCAGTGAGAATTTTGCGGCTGCGGACACGCTTATTAGAAAAAAGATTGATTTTGTCCTGAATGAGTATATAAAAATCAACTATTTAAGACGTCCTGAATCGCTCAATCCACAGATTTATGATGGCTGCAGCTTTAACGAGGCAGCAGAGCTTTTGAAAAGGGCTGACAGGGTCTGCACCTGTGCAAGGGAAGTGTATAATATTCTTGACAGGAAGGATAAAGAGGCATTTTACAGCATGGTATACTACCCGGCAATGGCATCTATGAATAATGTGAAGCTTAACCTGTATGCGTCGCTGAATCATCATTATGCTTCACAGGGCAGAAGGATTGCAAATAAATACAGGAAGCTTGCAGAAAACTGTATGGCAATCGACAAGGAATATATAAATGAGTTTTCTGAATTTATGGATGGCAAGTGGAATGGAATGCAGCTTGCTTCCCATATAGGCTTTACAAAATGGAATGAGGATGGGTGCAGAATGCCGGTTCTGTGCGAGGTATATCCGGTTGATGGTTCCAGAATGAATGTATCGAGGAGCGATGAGCCTGCACTGTATGACAAAGTCTATGGGGCACCGAGGGTTATGACCATAGATGATTTCCTATATCCGGGTGAGAACAATGTGCGGATTGAGATTGCAAACGATGGAAGGGAGATTCTCAGCTATACAATAACAGGAAACGGGATGGAGCTTCCTGGGTGGCTTAAGCTCTCCGGCACCGAGGGAGAAGTGGAGGACCTTGCAGAGGTTGAGATATCGGTGGACAAGAGTCTGTTATGTGAGGACTGTGAGAGCAGGGCTTCACTTAAGATATCGGACGGTGTTACAACTGTGATTGTCGATATCAGGGCTAAGGGTGAAAGCAAGGAGAGCGTATCGGACGGATGCGTATTCACGGCACAGAAAAATACAACAATTATCAGGGCAGACCACTATTACAGACTGGACAATACACAGGCAGAGCTTAAGGTGCTTGCAGATTACGGAAAATACGGCGCGGGCTTGAAGGTATTTCCGGTGACCTTTAAAGCCGGGAATTATGAGGAGGCACCGCGTGTGACCTACTGCTTCGATGTGGAAAAGCCGGCAGAATATGTAATCCGGTTCTTTATGACACCATCGAATCCTTTCATAAAGGGAAGGGCATTTACGCTGGCATATTCCATTCAGACAAAGGAGGAATATGACAGCGCACAAAAACAGGAAATCAATGATATCGAGGTGCTTCCTAAGGATTACAGGGCAGGGGAGAACTCAGATATCCGCTGGTGTGAGGGTGTGCTTTCACAGATAAGGAGCGCGGATGTTAAGGAGAGCCTTGCAAGGGGAAGATATATGCTCACAGTGTACGCGATGGAGCCTGGAATGGTGTTACAGCAGATTGGTATTTATTGTGACGGAGGCGAAAGTAAAAGGTCATACCTTGGCAGAAAAGAGACTGAGTATATAGGAAAATAAAAAGCTTCACGATAATAGAAATAGTATTTGTTATTTTAGTGTGGGCTTTATGAAATGCCAATACATGAGTTTGTTGCAGGAGGAATACAGTGATTAATCCACTTTTAATGAGCGATTTTCCTGAGCCGGATGTTATACGCGTCGGGGATACATATTATATGCTCTGCACAACCAAGCATTTTATTCCGGGCGGTGTCATATTAAAATCATATGATTTAATGAACTGGGAGATTATAAGCCATCTTTTTGATAGGCTTGAGAGCACACCGAGGCAGACGATGCAGGGAGAGCAGAGCTTCTATGGGCATGGCATGGATGGAGGCTGCCTCAGATATCATAATGGTTTATTTTATGCATGTTTTTGTTCCGGTGATATGAATTATGCGTACCTGTATACCGCCGAACATGCCGAAGGACCATGGAATGTGCACAGAATAAATCAGGAAATATACGGCTGTTCGATTTTGTTTGATGATGATGGCAGGGTGTATATTGTATATGGCTATAAGAACATATACCTTCAGGAGATGAAGCCGGATTTGTCTGATTTTCTTGAGGGAGGATTATTCAAAAAGATACTTACAAGTGATGAACCTGCATATGTGTATTACAACGGAAGCCATATACATAAGATTAACGGAAGATATTATATAAGTGTTATGAACTGGCCGAAGAAGGGCAATGCCCTTAGGACACAATACTGTTTTTGGTCAGATACCATTGACGGCGAATTTACCGGTGGTGTTGTAATGTGTACGGATAATGGCTACAATTATCAAGGGATTGCCGGCGGAGGCTTTGTCGATACACCGGAGGGAGACTGGTATTCAATGCTTTTCCAGGATCGCGGGGCTGTGGGAAGAATGCCTGTGCTGGTGCCTGTGAGCTTTAAGAACGGAGTTCCTGTATTTGCGGGCGGTAAAAAGTTCATTCCTGAATTTACGGTTAGGAGTACAAGACCGGATTATGTGTATGAGCCTGTGGTGACATCGGATAATTTTGATTATGCAAAGGATGACATAGGCAGATATATCCTGAAAAAACAGTGGCAGTGGAATCATGAGCCGGCGGATAAGCTGTGGTGGATTAATGATATCGGAGGCTTCTGCATAAAGACGGGAAAGATAAGCACGAATCTTATCCAGGCGCGTAATACCTTGACGCAAAGGTGTATTCAGCCGTACACGGACGTGTCAGTGGAGCTTAATGCGGATTCAATGAAGGATGGTGACTGTGCAGGTCTATGTCTCCTTCAGGGCTGCTATGGATATATAGGTGTCACTAAGGAGCTTAACAGGTATTATCTTGTAGTTGTTACGCGGAGCATTGATGAGAATTCAATAGCGGAGGTTCTGCCTGATTACATGCCGGGAACCATGCAGGAAAGAATGCTTCTTGAAGGTACTGTTGTGAAGCTGAGAATTAAAGCGGACTTTGACGATATGGTGGATACGGCACAGTTCTTTTATGAAAAGGACGGTGAGTATGTTCAGGTCGGAGGAAAGCATAATCTGTATTACAAGGTGGATCATTTCACAGGCTGCCGTGTCGGACTTTTCAATTTTGCCACGCGTGAAATAGGAGGACATGCCGAGTTTAACAGATTCAGATACAGAATGTCTTCGGTCGGCAAGGCATAATCAAAGCAGGAAAAGGACTGTAAAAATTATAATTCTTTAAATATGAAAGCTGGCATACCGGGAGCAGTCTCAGTATGTCAGCTTTCTTCTTGCTGCGGGAGACTTGGAGCGATACTCACTTGGAGTATATCCGGTCTCCTGCTTGAATATTCTGTTAAAAGTGGAGATACTGGAAAAGCCTGATTGAAGGGCGATTTCCGTTATTGAAAGTTCTTCGTTGCACAGAAGTGCCTGTGCAGCCTTTATGCGTCTGTGTGTGAGATAGTCACAGAATGTAAAATTGGTATACTGCTTAAAAAGCCTTGAAAAGTGAAATTTGCTGAAGCCTATCTCGTCCGCTATATTCTCCAAGGTCAGGTCTTCCATATAATGCTCATCTATGTAATCCATAAGCTCAGTGAATTTTTTGACATATTTTTTCTGGCTTTCCATCCTGCCCGGATTCTCGTCATTAAAGGAATTGACATGATTGTATCCAAGCTTTACAAGAATCTGGATGAGCAGCGAATAGATGGTTAAGTCGGCAAATTCAGTCTTGTTAAAGTACTCATTCCTTATCTGGACAAAGCACTGGTATATATCCTCATATACATAAGGAAAATTATCCTTGCATATATGAAGTGGATGTGCGTAAATGGTCTGTATTGATGAATATCCTTTAATTTTTGATATAAGGCTTATGTCGAAGAGAAAGATGAATCTTATACCGCTCTTGGGAGCAATAAGCCTGTGCAGTTCATTAGGAGGTATGATTAACAGCTCTCCCGGTTGTATAGTATAAGTCGTTCCTTTAATCACAACCTGATAATGGTTCTCAACAGGCATTATTACCTCCAGGGCATTGTGCCAATGCTCATCATAGCTTACGGTCTGTTCATTATACCATATCCTGATAGAAGAGCTCTGCTTGAACTGGACAGCTTCTTCTTTATTATTAGTATGCCGTTCCCCACTGTAATCCTCATTCACCGTATAATAATCCAGATAATTTTTCTTAAATTGTGATTTTGCCATGTTCACCTCCATAGTTAAACAGAAAATAGGAACTGATAGTTTCAAATTATTCTGTTAATACTTTTGACCTATGATTACCCTTCATTTATGGCTGAAAGTAACAAATATGCATAAATAAAATTAACTCATTTTATATAGAAGTATCAAATATATGAAAATATTGTCATATTTTGCTTTTTTTGTTAAGATGAAAAAGATAAAAATGTAAAAACTGGTCATTAACGCCTATAAATAATACCCTATTTTGCCTGAATTTGCAAGCGATATAGTTAAAATGCACAAAAAAGCATGTAAATACATGCAGGTTTAAGCAAAAAGTGAGAAAAGGATAGCAACATATAGTAAGCAATAAATGATATGTGGGGCTATAATGGCTATAATGACACAAGAAGTTAGGAGATGGGGCATTCAAAATGAAAGATTCTACAAAGAAACTATTGGTATGGGTTGGACTTATTCTTGGAATTGCAGTTATATGTCTTGTTCTGAATTTGACAAAGACCTCGAATTTTCATGACAAGTACGATGGCTATGATTTGTCCGCTGATACAGCCGGAGCTAAGAGAGAAGGAACCTACACACTGTATCTGAACGCACACAGCGGTGCGGCAAGACCGAAACAGAATATAGAGGTTGATGTTACCTCTTATATTGATGCGGAGGACGCGAAGGTGACCGATGAGTACGAGGGAGCAGAAAAGGCATTGTATACCGGAAATGATTCCAAGGTAACCTGGGAGGTAGATGTTCCGGAAGAAGGCTTTTACAATGTGTATCTTGAGTACATGACAGTGAAGTCAAGAGGCGTGGCAATAGAGAGAGCCTTCTATGTCAACGGTGAACTTCCGTTTCAGAATGCCTCAGATATGACTTTCCTAAGAATGTGGACGGATGCATCGGAGCCGCGTGTCGACAACCGCGGCAATGAGATAAGACCTACACAGACAGAGGTTTACGGCTGGCAGAGTACATACCTTAAAGACAAGATGGGATATGTGAGTGAACCGTATCAGTTCTACTTTGAAAAGGGAAAGAATACAATAACACTTGAAGCCGTGAACGAGCCTATGGTGTTAAGAAAGCTTGATATCGTGGCAGTTGAGGATGAGTTTAAATACGCCGATTATACAGCAGCACAGACCGGTACGAAGGCGGCAGGCAGTGGACTTGACTATGTGCAGATTGTACAGGGTGAGGATTCGACAGTGAGGTCTGAATCATCGCTCTATGCAAAATATGACAGGGCTTCCGCTATCACCAAGCCGTACAGCATAACAAAGACAATTCTCAACTATATAGGTGGTGAGGCATGGAGAAATCCGGGACAGTGGATTGAATGGAATGTTGAGGTTCCGGAGGATGGCTACTACCATCTGTGCATAAAGGGAAGACAGAATTATGACAGAGGTAATATTTCTTACAGAAGCCTTTCTATAGATGGGGAAGTCCCATTTGATGAGATGAAGCAGGTGGCATTCAGGTTCGGAAATGACTGGGAGAGCTTAGTGCTTTCGGATGAGAGTGACAAGCCGTATTCCTTCTACCTGACAAAAGGAACCCATACAGTGAGACTTGAAGCGACACTTGGAGATATGGGAATGATTCTGGAGGAACTGAGTGATTCCACCTTCCGTCTCAACCAGATATACAGAACACTTCTTGTATATACGGGAGCAACACCGGATCAATACAGAGATTACAAGGTTGATCAGGTATATCCTGAGATTATGGAGGCTATGTCACTTGAGTCTAAGAGACTTTACAAGATAGTAGATGAGGTTGTAGAGACCACAGGACAGAAGGCAGACAAGATTGCCAGTGCACAGACACTTGCACAGCAGCTTGAGCGTTTCTGTGAAAAGCCGGAGAAGATAACCCTTGAGTTTACCACTTTCAAGGAAAATATTTCAGCACTTGGTTCTGCGATACTCAGCATGTCTGAGACCAAGCTTGATATCGACTACATAGCAGTATATGGGGAGAATGCCAAGTTGGATAAGGACAAGAGCAACTTCTTCAAGAAGGCGGCACATGAGGTCAAGTCCTTCTTCGCCTCATTCTTTATCGACTATGACGCAGTCGGTGATGTCTATGCCGATGAGAGTAACACTGTCAAGGTATGGGTACTTACAGGCAGGGATCAGGGTACAATACTTAAGAGTATGATTGATGATACCTTTACGCCGGCTACAGGCATCCCGATCAATGTTGAGATTGTCGGTGCAGATGCACTTCTCAATGCAGTTGTCGCAGGAAACGGACCAAATGTGGTTCTTTCGGTAGGAGCCGGACAGCCTGTGGATTTCGCTCTTCGTAATGCGGTAGAAGATCTTACACAGTTTGACGATTATGAGGAGGTACTGAAGGAATTTGTTCCTAGTACATACAGACAGTATATGTTGGATGATTCACTGTATGCTCTTCCTGAGACACTTTCCTACAACGTAATGTTCTACAGAAAGGATGTACTTGAGGATCTTGAGCTTGAGGTTCCACAGACATGGAAGGAGCTTATAGAGATGCTTCCGACAATTCAGGGTAATAACCTTTCGGTAGGTATTCCTACAGCAGCCGGAAGCTCAGGAAGCGCTGCGGCAAGTACAGCAGTTGCCTCGGCACAGGCAGACCTTTCAATGTATTTCACACTTCTGTACCAGCAGGGTGGAGACTTGTACAATGATAAGGGGACTCAGACAATAATCAACAATGAAGCAGGTGTAGCCGCATTCAAGGAGTACACTAAGTATTTTACTGATTATGGTATTCCGGTCATATATGATTTTGTAACACGTTTCCGTTCAGGCGAAATGCCAATCGGAATTGCCAACTTCACAACATATAACACATTGGTGGTATCCGCACCTGAGATTGCAGGCCTCTGGGATTTCACACTTGTACCGGGAACGGAAAAGACCGATGAGAATGGCAATGCCTATATTGACAGGTCAGCCTTTGTATCTGGTAGTGCGACAATGATGTTAAAGACAGAGGATGAGAAGCTTAAGCAGTCGGCATGGGAGTTCATGAAGTGGTGGGCTTCATCTGATACACAGGTAAGATTCGGACGTGAGATAGAAGCACTTCTTGGTTCCTCCGCACGATATGCGACAGCTAACATGGAGGCAATCAAGCAGCTTTCATGGAGTGCCTCAGACATTGAGATACTTGAGAAACAGTTAAGCTATACAGTGGGTATCAGGGAGGTTCCTGGTGGATATTACACAGGACGTCATATCTCTAATGCCTGCCGTAAGGTTATAAATGAAAAGACAGACCCGCGTGAAACAATAATTGATTACTCAATAAAGATTGACGAAGAGCTCACAAAGAAACGTAAAGAGTTCGGTCTTCCGTTAGAATAGGGGGTGAGGAATTGAATTATTTACAGAAATATTTTACAGTCAAAAAATTTAATTTTCAGGTTAATTTAAAGAAAGCCAGGAAAAGCAAAATGTGTTATGCATTCCTTGCCCCGTATGCGATATTGTTTTTCATGTTCAATATCCTTCCGGTACTTGCTTCAATCTTTTTCAGCTTTACATACTACAATGTGCTTGAGCCGCCGAAGTTCATCGGACTTGACAACTACATTAACCTGATTCTTGAGGATGATGTATTCCTCACAGGTGTTAAGAACACATTTCTGATTGCGGTCATCACAGGACCGGTGGGATACCTGATGTCATTCTTCTTTGCATGGCTTATCAATGAGCTGCCAAGATGGATAAGAACAATCGCGGTAATCGTATTCTACGCACCGTCAATCGCAGGAAACATATTCGTCATCTTCTCTGTGTTCTTCAGAGGTGATGCTTACGGATATGTAAACGGGTTCCTTATGAAGGTTGGAATCATAGATGAACCTATTCTGTGGCTTGTAAATCCGACATATATGCTTCCTATATGTATGGTAGTCATACTGTGGATGTCGCTTGGTACAGGATTCCTCTCATTCGTTGCCGGACTTCAGGGCGTTGACCGCTCACAGTTCGAGGCCGGATATGTGGATGGTATCAGAAACAGATGGCAGGAGCTGTGGTACATCACACTTCCGAACATGAAGCCTATGCTTATGTTCGGTGCCGTTATGGCAATCACACAGTCATTTGGTGTAGCTGATGTAACAATGACACTCTGTGGCTTCCCAAGTACGGACTACGCAGCACGAACAGTCGTAACACATCTTATTGACTATGGTTCGACGAGATATGATATGGGTTATGCGTCAGCAATCGCTACTTTATTGTTTATAGTAATGATTCTTTGCAATAAGGTGATTCAGAAGCTTCTCAACAGAGTTGGTACCTGATAGACGGTATAGCTTTTGAATAAACTTATAAGGAAGGTATGAGCATCAATATGAGCAAAAAGAAAATAGACGGTGTACCAAAAAAACACAGATTTAAACTTAAAAAGAGAAAGCCCAACAGGTCAAGGGCAGGTGATTTCTTTCTCTACCTTTTCCTGTTTCTGGTTGCAATAATAATGGTTTTTCCACTTGTATTTGCAGTCAGCAGTGCACTTAAACCGCTGGAGGAGCTGTTTATGTTCCCTCCTAAGATATTTGCGAGAAATCCAACACTGGATAACTTCGCAGACCTTTTCGTAACAATGGGTAAGTCATGGGTTCCGTTTACAAGGTATTTCTATAACACATTGTTTATCACGGTTGTAGGTACTGCGGGACACCTTATCATAGCTTCAATGGGAGCGTTTGTGCTTGCAAAGTATGATTTCCCGGGCGGAAAGACATTCTTCAGAATCGTAGTTGTGGCAATCATGTTCAACGGATATGTAACAATGATTCCTAACTACCTTATACTTAGCAAGCTTCACCTGATTGATACACAATGGGCAGTTATTATTCCGGCATTCTCATCGCCGATGGGACTCTTTCTTATGAAGCAGTTCATGGATGGACTTCCGATGTCGCTTGTCGAGGCTGCAAAGATTGACGGAGCGAGTGAGTGGAAGGTATTTTTAAAAATAGTAATGCCTAACGTAAAGCCTGCGTGGCTTACACTCATCATCTTCTCAGTTCAGAATCTGTGGAACAACAGAGCTTCTACATACATCTACACAGAGAAGAGAAAGACTCTTGTGTATGCACTTCAGCAGATACAGAGCGGTGGTGTGGCAAGAACGGGTCAGATGGCAGCAGTCAGTGTTATTGTAATGATAGTGCCGATTATAGTATTTGTCCTCTCTCAGAGTCAGGTGCTTGAGACAATGGCAAGCTCAGGAATTAAAGAATAGGAAAGGGGAGGGACTGATTATGAAAAAAAGATTTGCCCGCATAATAGCAGTTATGTTATGTGCAGTTACAATATTAGTAATGACTCCCGTTGCTGTCCTTGCCAGTGAGGGTTACACCTACAATTACGATTGGTGGGGGGATGTACAGTACTCACCGGATGCCTATTCGGTGGTCGGTGTGTATACACTGAGTTCATTTGGGCTTAATGAGAAGCTTAACAAGCCACAGGGTTTATTTGTAAGCGGAGACAGGATTTATATATGTGATTCGGGAAACAACAGAATTATTGAGATTAAGAGAACATCCGGGACGAAGTTTGAGCTTGTGAGAATAATTGATGAGTTCAAGGGAGCTGAGAACAATACCTTCAACTATCCTACAGACCTTGCGGTTTCGGAGGATGGAAACATCTTTATAGCAGACCAGAACAATGGAAGAGTGTTAAAGCTTGACAAAGACCTCAACCTCTTACTCACCTTCACAAAGCCGACGGATGCGACATTTGACCAGTCGCTTGATTTCCTCCCGGCTAAGATTACGGTGGATACGGCAGAAAGAGTTTACTGCGTTGCAACTAACGTCAACAAGGGACTTATAAAGTATGAGCCGGATGCAGTGTTCTCCGGTTTCGTTGGTGCTGCCAAGGTAACATACGATTGGGCGGATTACATCTGGAAGAAGTTTGCAACAAAAGAACAGAGAGCGCAGATGGAGTCTTTCGTGCCTACTGAGTATGATAATGTATATATGGACTATGAAGGCTTCATATATGTATGTACAACGAAAGCATCGGAGGCTGATATCAAGTCAGGAAAGACTGATGTTGTCAGAAGACTCAACCTTATGGGAAATGACATTCTCATAAGAAACGGAAACCTGAAAATCATAGGTGATGTTGAGTGGGATAATGCAGGCGGCTACAATGGACCATCAATGATTACCGATATAACAGCACTTGATAATGACACCTATGTGCTGCTTGACAGAGTCAGAGGCAGATTATTCTCCTATGATGATCAGGGAAATCTGTTATATGCCTTCGGAGGAAACGGAAATATTGATGGATGTTTCAGACAGCCTGTGGCAATTGACCACATGGGGCATGACCTTATAGTGTTAGATTCTCTTGACAGCAGCATAACGGTATTCACTCCTACAGAGTACGGCAATGACATCTATGATGCAATTGAGCTTTTCAAGGCGGGAAAATATGATGAGTCCGGTGCTGCATGGCAGGAAGTGTTAGACCAGAACGGTAACTATGACAGGGCTTATATCGGAATAGGAAGAGCGCTTATAGGTGACAAGAATTATAAGGAGGCACTTCCATATTTCAAGCTCAAGTGGGATGATGACAATTATTCCAAGGCATTTAAACAGTACAGAAAGCAGTGGGTTGAGGAGCACATAGTCGTTATATTCATAGTATTCTTCGCCATACTCATTATACCTATTGCGGTTGGAAGGGTTAAGCGCATAAAGTATGAGATCGATACTTCTGAGGCATTCAGATTCGATAATGCACAGAAGATTAATAAAAAGAAGAAACAGGAGGGATGAAGATGCTTGCAAAATTGAAGGACAAAGAGACCTGGCGTCGATACTTTGGTTCTCTTAAATTTGCTCTTTACTGTACCACTCATCCCCTGGACGGCTATTGGGATTTGACACATGAAAAGAGAGGAACGATAGCAGCAGCGAACACGATACTGGTGCTGACACTCATCACAAGAATATTGAAGCTGCAGTACACGAGCTTCATATTCAATCAGGTATACTGGCCGAAGGTCAATATTTTCCTTTACCTTGCCGGCATACTGTTCCCGCTTGCATTGTGGTGCGTGGGAAACTGGGGACTGACAACCTTGTTCGACGGTAAAGGAACACTCAGACAGGTGTACATGGCAACCTGCTACGGAATGGCACCTTATCCGCTTATACAGCTTCCGATGATTCTTTTCAGCAATGTAATCACAAGTGATGAGGGTGCATTCTACACGGTATTATGTACGTTATCACTTATATGGGCGGTACTCCTTATTATATCCGCAATGATACAGATTCACGAATACAAGCTTGGCAAGACGATTCTTTTCACATTTGCAACATTGCTGTCAATGCTTGTCATGGTTTTCATACTGCTCCTGTTTTTCAGTATGATAAGTCAGGGAATAGCTTACTTTGTATCTCTTGCAAGAGAAATAATGTATAGAATTTAGAAAGAAAAGCATTAGAGGCAGGTCAGATGCGGAAATGAGGAGACAATGAAAAATAAAGTTAAATCAGATGCAGCTAAGGCAGCAATCAGAAAAGGTATAATAACCACCACTGTGGTTGTGGTGGTTGCAGCGATTATCGGCATCGGTGTATGGGCTATAGGTCATTTCTCCAAATCAGATGAGGAGGACAGAGTAGTTCTTGCAAAGAAATACGAGGGTCCTGATAAAGATTATGTTCTGGAGAATGACAATCTGGTACTTACGGTAAGCTCCGATACATCGCAGTTTTCGGTTTACAATAAGAATACGGGAAAGACATGGTATTCTAATCCACAGGACAGGGAGGATGATAATATAGCTCTTCCTGTAGACAGGGATAAGCTAGGAGCCACGCTGCTTCTTACCTACAGTACCAAGAATGGTGTAGACACATTGTTTGATAATTATACATACAGCATGAAAAACCAGATGTATGATATTGAACAGGGTGATGACTACATAAAGGTAATGTATTCGATAGGAATTGTTGAGAAGGAATTCGTGATACCTCCGGCGATAACCGCTGAGAACATGGATAAGCTCCTTGCAGTCTTGGAGAAGAAAGAGGCGACCAAGATACTTGATTATTACAAGGACTATGACATCAACAATCTTGGAAAGAAGGATAATAAGGATGAGCTTCTAGAGAGATACCCGATACTTGGTACAGAGCCTATATATGCACTCAGAGACACAACCAAGGATAATATGAAGGGCAAGCTTGAAGAGTACTTTGAAAAGGCTGGTTATACAACAGAGGATTGGGAGAGGGATAAGCTCCTTGATACCTCCGTATCCGTATCGGCAAAGCCGGTATTCAATATCAGCATAATATACAGGCTCGAAGGAAATGACCTTGTTGCAGAGCTTCCTTTTGAGGAGATGGAATACAAGGAGAGCTATCCTATATACAATATAGCAGTGCTTCCTTACTTCGGAGCCGCTGGTATTGAGGATACAGGCTTTATGGTGGTTCCTGAGGGCGGCGGAGCGATAATTGATTTCAATAACGGAAAGGTTACACAGAATTACTACTACGCTAATCTCTATGGCTGGGATATGGCGCAGGAGAGAAAGGCTGTAGTACATGACACGGATGTGTATTTTAATACATTCGGAATGTCAAAGAATGAAGATTCGTTTATATGTATACTTGAGGATGGAGTATCATACGGTGCAATCCAGGCGGATATAAGCGGTAAGACAAACAGCTACAACTCAGTATATGCAGTATACAATGTCCTTCACAGAAATCAGTATGATGTAAGTGACAGAACAACAACAGCAATGTTCGTATATGAGGACTCGCTTCCTGCGGAGAGCATTGTACAGAGATACAGATTCATTGATGAAGATGATTATGTCTCGATGGCGAAGGAATACGGTGAGTATCTCACAGATAAATATGCAGGGTATCTTACGGAAAACGATGACACACAGGCACCCGTGAACATAGAGATACTTGGCGCGGTCGATAAGATTAAGCAGGTATTCGGAGTTCCGGTATCCAAGCCGTTGAAGCTTACAACCTACAATGAAGCACTTGACATAATAAGTGGGCTCTATGAAAAGGGCATGACGAATATGTCGGTGAAGCTCACAGGCTGGATGAACGGTGGTGTAAGGCAGAATGTGTTAAAGCATGTGAAGCCTGTCTCGGAGCTGGGTTCTAAGAAGGACTTGAAGAAGCTTATAAGCAGCACAGCAGGTCTTGGCATCGACTTCTATCTTAACGGCGTGACCAACTATGAATATGACAGCAATATATTTGATGGTTTCATAGAGTTCAGGGATTCCGCAAAGTATATAAGCAAGAAGAGAACGGCGCTGTACGAGTACAGCACAATCTCCTACGGACAGGAGAAGTGGAAGGAAGGCTATCATCTTTTGAAGGCTTCCCTTATCTGGGACAATGCGGACACTCTTGCGAAGGTTGCCGGAAAATATGGAGCAGGAGTTTCGTTTGAGGATTACGGATGCGACCTCTCATCGGATTTCAATAAGAATGAGCTTGTCACAAGACAGGAATCACTTATAAAGCAGGCTGGGCAGCTTAAGGGCTACAAGGATTCCGGAAAGCAGGTAATGATTAACAGGGGTAACGATTATGCGATAGCCTATGCGGACATAGTCACGAATATGGAACTCATGGGAAGCAACTATAGCATTATCGACAGATTCATTCCATTCTACCAGATAGCAGTACATGGACTTGTAAATTACACGGGTGAGTCATTAAATCTTGCTCAGGACTACACTGATGAGCTGTTAAAGTCCGCTGAGTATGGAGCGGGTCTTTCATTCACATTCATGGATGAATCTTTATTCGCATTGCAGTCGACATACTACACCAAGTATTTCGGAGCCGACTACAGTGCATGGGGTGATAAGGCAGTTGAGATATATACAAGATACAACAATGAGCTTGGCAATGTATTCAATCAGAGGATTGTAAATCATAGCTTTGAGTCTGATACATTGACATGCACAACATACGAGGACGGAACAAAGGTATATGTAAATTATGGCTATAAGGATGACAAGACATCTGATAACCATACCGTTCCGGCAAGGGATTACCTTGTAGTGAAATAGTCAGAAAGGAGAGAACAATAATGAAGAAACAATCAAAGGTAAGTGGTCTTCAGAAACGAAAAGCGGTTGCCGGATATCTGTTTATCCTTCCGTTTATAGTTGGTTTTCTGGCTTTTATGGTAAAACCCTTGATTCAGTCATTGTATATGAGCTTTTGCGAGGTTGAGATAAGCGCCGGCGGATTTAAAATGAATTTCAACGGCATTGCCAATTATATCAGGGCATTCAAGGTAGACCCGGAATTTGTAAGATTTTTGTCGGAGGAGATTTCAAGAATGTTCTTTAACTCTCTGGCAATAATGATATTCAGCTTCTTTGTTGCACTGATACTTAACCAGAAATTCAAGGGAAGAGCTTTTGTAAGAGCAATATTCTTCCTGCCGGTTATCTTATCGTCAGGTGTTATACTTGGTATTGAGACAAACAATGCACTCCTCTCAAGCGTGCAGAGTGCAATTCAGGAAAACACGAACGGTACATCGGTAACGGCAGCAATCCAGAATATACTTACTGTAAACGGAGTAGGTACAAAGGCATTTAAAAAGGTATTCGAGCTTGTAGATGGTATCTATGATGTGGCTATCTCATCAGGTATCCAGATTATCATATTCCTCTCAGGCTTACAGACAATATCCAGCAGCATGTACGAGGCTGCCAAGATAGAGGGCTGTACAACATGGGAATGTCTGTGGAAGATAACCTTCCCGATGGTAAGCTCACTGCTCCTTGTAAACTGGATTTACACAATCGTTGACTTCTGTATGCGTACCGATAATCAGGTTATGGAAAAGATTAGTGACCAGATGATTGTACAGATTAATTACGGTTTTGCTTCTGCTATGTCATGGATTTACTTTATCATAGTAATTGCGATAATCGGCGTAACCTCATTAATTATTTCAAAGGGGGTTTACTACTATGACTAAGACGAAGAGTAATGCAGCTAATGTGGCTAAGCTTGGTTTCTGGGAGAGAAACAAAAGGTCGAACGGATATCTTTTAAAGAAGAAGGCAAAAGCATTCACAATCAGTTTATTGAGAGCAATCCTTCTGTTTGGTATGTGCTTCCTTATATTGCAGCCGATATTCAACAAAATATCAATCAGCTTTATGTCGGAGCAGGATCTGTACAATCCAATGATTATCACGGTACCTGAGCATTTGACACTTGACAATTATGAGCTGGCTGACAAGTTCATGAACTATTGGAAAACACTTGGAAACACAGTGCTTATTTCACTCACCATAGCGGTTTTACAGATAGCTATATGTACGGTTGTCGGATATGGTTTTGCCAGATTCGATTTCCCGCTCAAGAAGTTCTGGTTTGCATGTGTAATACTTATGATCATCATCCCACCACAGACGATTTCGACAGCCTTGCATCTGCATTTCAGATACTTTGATATCCTTGGAATTATCAAGGCAACAACGGGAAAGACAATCAACCTCAGAGGCTCGGCACTTCCGTATTATCTTATGAGCACCGGCTGTATGGGACTTAAAAACGGTCTTTACATATTTATGATAAGACAGTTCTTCAGAACAATACCTAAGGAGCTTGAGGAGGCGGCTTACGTTGACGGCTGTGGAACCTTCAAGACCTTCGCAACAATAATGCTTCCGGATGCGAAGCCTATACTGACATCCTGCTTCCTGTTCTCGTTTGTATGGCAGTGGACGGACGGCTTCTACACCAACATGTTCCTTGGAAAGATAAGCCTTCTTTCAATGCAGTTAGGACGTATTGCAGACAGGCTTAACCAGTACCTTATCAAAACACTTAATCAGGGCGGAGCTTCGGTAGCTTACACCAACTGCCTTGTGGCAACGGGAACGCTGATGGTAATTGCACCGCTTCTCATCATCTATCTGTTCGCACAGAAGGGATTCGTTGAGAGCATCAGCAGCTCAGGTATCAAAATGTAATATCCGGAGAGGGGTGATTTCCCTCTTCGTGGATATAAAAAAATTAGGAGGAGATTAGACATGAGAAAAAATCTTTCAAAGAAGGTTGTAGGACTTACACTTACAACAGCAATGATTGCAAGCCTTACAGCTTGTAACAGTTCAACCAGCAACGATCCTACACAGCCATCAACAAAAGGCACGGATACTGAGACAACATCCCAGGCTGAGCAGCAGTCTGAGACAACAACTGAGGAGACAACGACAGAGGAGGAGACAACACTCTACACAGATGCCAACGGCAATGTGGTAGACCTTGGTGGTATGGAAATCTACATCCGTGACTGGTGGTCAACACCTATCGATGGTGAGGATGCGGAGCCTAACAACAAGTATGAGGAGGCAAGACAGGATTACTTAGAGTGGGCTCAGGAGACATACAACTTCAAGATTAGACAGGTTGGTATCTCATCGTGGGAATCAACACCGGAGGATTTCTTAAACTATGCTTCATCCGATCCGGATGACATGAATTATCTTTTCATATTAAGATCAGGCAAGGAGTTAGCTTCCGCACTCAGCGCAGGCTTAATGTATGACCTCTCAACACTTGACTGTCTTGATTTTTCAGAGGCAAAGTGGGCTAACGGAGTTGATAAGCAGTATACAATCGGTGGCAAGACATACTGTATGAGCGGTGGTTCAATCGAGCCGAAGGGTGGTATGTACTTTAACAAGCGTCTCTTAAGTGAAGCAGGAATTGAGCCACAGTCAATCTACGATCTTCAGGAGTCAGGTGATTGGACATGGGATAAGTTCGAGGAGATATGTAAGCAGATTGCAAAGGATACAGATAATGATGGTGTGATTGACCGTTTTGCAATGGTTAACTTTGCTTCTACGTTCATTCAGGAGGCTGTATGGTCCAACAATGCTGAGTTCATCGGCAAGGACGCAGACGGAAAGTTCATCAACAAGCTTGAGACTAATGAGACACTTGAGGCTCTCAACTGGGCTGTAGATATGCTTGCCAAGTACGATTATCCACAGCCGGATGGTGCAGAGTGGAACTACTGGCAGGAAGCATTCGTAAATGGTACAGGTGCTTTCATCGCCGGTGAGGCCTATCAGGCAGGTCAGGACTGGAAGGATATGGAGGATGACTTCGGCTTCGTATGCTTCCCTAAGGGACCTAATGCAACAGATTACACTAACTGCTACAATGATAACCCAATCGTTATTCCTGCTAACTACGATGCAGACAGAGCATGGAAGATTGCCTTCGCATACAATGTATGGACAGATCCTGTTCCTGGCTTCGAGGATTACAACGGAAGTATTGAAGGCTTCTACAACAGCTTCAGAGATACAGAGTCTGTAGACCTTACAATCGCAAGACTTTATCAGAACGGTATGACAACATATCATTTAAATGTTCCTGGTCTTGACCTTGGCCCGGATCTTATATGGGGGCTTGGTACAGATGGAGACAGCACTCCTGCTGCTAAGGCTGAGGCTATCAGGGATACATGGCAGTCATATCTTGATGAACTCAACAATAAGTAAGCCATACGCAGGCAATAATCTGTAAATAGAAAGAGTGGGAGGGTGTGAATCCTCCCACTTGTTAGAAATAATGTATGGTTAAAAAAATGTGCTTAATCTATGCTGTACAACTTTACGGGTACGTTTTCTTTAGAGAGGCAGCGCACCGGTAAAATTGTATAGTGGTACCAGATGATGCTTTGACCCTTGGCACGGATTAAAATTTATTATATAAGGCGGCAGCATTTGTTAAGACAGGAGGCAGCATATATGAAAATCAGATTTCATTTACCCGGTTTGAGGTACAATTTCCCACTTAATATGATACTGGTGGGAATGATGAAGCAGTATCCGGATTTTTTCTACGATAATATTGAGATTGGTTCCTTTTTTGGAGAGTTTCCCACATCAAGGTGGGGTGGCGGAAGATTCTGCAATGGTGATCAGTGTGACGCAGCTTTTATAAAGCGTGTAGTGAAGGCATATAACGATAACGGAATACCTGTGAGATACACCTATACCAATCCTGAGCTGAACAGGTTCGACTGTGAGGATGCCTACTGCAATTTCTGTATGGACGTTGCTGACAACGGAATGAACGAGGTACTTGTGGTAAGTCCGGTGCTAGAGGACTACATAAGGAACAAATATCCGAAGTTTAAGATTAACAGCTCGACCTGCAAGGAGATAAAGGAGATAAATGCGCTCAATGAGGAGCTTTCAAAGGACTATGCGCTTGTAGTATTAGACTACAATCTGAATAATAAGTGGGATTTCCTGAGCCGGATTGAGAGAAAAGATAAGTGTGAGCTGCTCATCAATGCATGCTGTGTTCCGAATTGTCCGCGAAGGGGCGAACATTATAAATGCATTGCACAGCAGCAGAAGATAGTCCTTATGAACAGAAAGCTTCCTAAGGACAAGCAGCTTCCGGTTCCGGGCTGGCACTGTGAGTACGGCGACAAAAACTCAATTTTCAAGATAAAGGATTATGAAACTTATATTTCACCGGAGGCTATTTTTGAGAAATATGTTCCTCTTGGATTTAACAATTTTAAGATTGAGGGCAGAACAGGAAACCTGTTCAATCTGATTGAGTCATATTGCCTGTGGCTTATGAAACCGGAGAAGAGGGATGAGGGCAGATTCATGCTGATAACGAACCTTCAGGCAACGAAGGTTATAAATGTAGGACAGCCAAGACCGGGTGTATGGCCGTAGTGTGTAGATAGGAGAAGGAATGAACAGAAAACATTTACTTGCAGCAGCGGTGCTGCTGTGTGGAACAGATCTTGTGACAGCCTGTAACGGACAGACTGCTGTAGATGGGAATAGTGAAGTGATAAGTTCGGTGGATGTATCGCAGGAAGAAGCACAGGATGTATCACATGCGGTGTCACAGGAAGTATCACAGGCAGATAGTGAATCCGGTGCAGTAAATACGGATTCGGACGTAAAAGATGGCAAGGATGACGATAAGCAGCAGGAGGGAAAAGTGAACTACTCATTATTATTCAACGAAATCAAAAGGACTGAAGCATACAAGGGTATGAAGTATGCCAATCCACTTATAACACAGGAATTCGGTGCGGATCCGTATGCGATGGTCTATGATGACACAGTGTATATTTATATGACGCAGGATGCATTTGAAAAGAGCTCTGATGGCACGATCAAGGATAACTCATATTCTAAGATTAAATCCATAAGAGTGATATCCTCAAAGGATATGGTCAACTGGACAGATCATGGTGAGATATATGTGGCAGACGGCATTGTGGGAGCGAAGTGGGCAAAAAATTCATGGGCGCCTGCTGCTGCGTGGAAGAATATTGACGGACAGGACAAGTTCTTTCTGTATTTTGCCGATGGAGGCGGTGGTATAGGGGTTCTTGAGGCAGATTCACCTACAGGACCTTTTAAGGACCCGCTTGGCCACGGACTGATTACAAGGAACACACCTAACTGTGCGGATGTATTGTGGTTGTTCGACCCTGCTGTCCTGGTCGATGATGATGGAAAAGCATATATATATTTTGGAGGCGGTGTTCCTTCCGACAAGATTTCACATCCAATGACAGCAAGGTGTGTGGAGCTTGGGGATGATATGATAAGCATTAAGGGGGAGCCTGTAACAATTGATGCACCATACCTTTTTGAGGATTCGGGAATCCATAAGTACAATGACAAATATTACTATACCTACTGCAGCAACTGGCAGGTTGACGAGGCAGGAACCGCTGAGTACGGCTTTCACAATGCGGAGATAGTGAGCATGGAGAGCGATTCACCGCTTGGACCGTTTACTTTTAAGGAGGTCATTCTTGAAAATCCGGGTAAATTGGTAGGACTTTACGGAAATAATCATCACTGTGTATTCAGTTTTAAGAATGATTGGTATATCACATACCACACAAGAGAGCTGGAAAAGCAGATGGGTGTTGAGAAGGGCTACCGCTGTACTTTCATCGATAAGTTTGATATGGGTGAGGACGGAACAATCGGCAGGATTAAGCAGACCTACAATGGCTGTGGGCAGGTTGGTACGTTGAATCCATATGAGACGGTGGCAGCATGCACATTCTCGCATGAAGCAGGAATAGAAGTGGTTCCTGCAGACAGGCTTTCTAAGACATACGGTTCAGGGAAGATGGCACTTGGTGGAATAGATTCAGGAGATTATATAAAGCTTACAGGGGTTGATTTCTCACATAAGGAGCCTGAAAGCTTTGTGTTCTCCGCTAAAAAGACGGCGGAGCTTGATGAGAACTGTGTTATCGAGTTAAGACTTGACAGCACCAAGGGTGATGTACTCGGATATATTCCGGTCGGGCAGCTTTTAAATGATGCAGCAAGCCTTGATGATGAGTTCGTTGAGCTTACCGCACCGATAGATAAGAAGGTGAGTGGGGTACATAATCTGTATATGACATTCTCCGGTTCGGGCTATGAGCTTCTTGAATGGAGATTCGAGGGCGTCGAGAACAACTGGTATGATAAGCTGTGTGAGAACGCGCTTATCTCAACAGGAAATAATGGCAGGCTTGAGAGGGCACTTGCAAAGCTTGAGGCGGGCGAAAACGTAAACATCGCATTTCTTGGAGGCTCAATAACGGAAGGTGCCAGCGCTTCAAAGCAGTCGGAATGTTATGTTGAACAGACAGTATCTAACTTAAAAGCCATGTATCCCGATGCGGACATTAATTATGTCAATGCCGGAGTGAGCGGCACGCCATCGGCTCTTGGAATTATGAGGTATCAGAGAGATATAGTCGGTACCTTTGATGATACACCGGATATTTTATTTATTGAGTTTGCAGTAAATGATTATCAGGAATGTACGGATGGAAGGGCGATGGAGAGCCTTATAAGACAGGCGCTTGAGGCGGATGAAAAGACTGCGGTATGTCTTTTGTGCTCGGTATCTAAGTCAAAGTGGAATGTGCAGGATGTATCGGTACCTATGGGAGAGCTGTACGGACTTCCTATGGTGAGCTTGAAGGATGGAACCAAGGAGGCGTTTGAGAGTGGCGCTCTCACTGATGAGGAGTACTTTACGGATGACTACCATCCTACAACCTATGGACATACCATAATGGCTGATTGTATCAAGTATATGTTCACCGAGGCTGCGAAAAAAGAGGTTCCGGCTGAGGTTTCCGGCATACCTGATAAGATGGTAAAAGGTGCGGATTTTGATGGGAACAGGCTTGTCACCTCTAAGGACAGTGCGGACGCCAAAATCGTGTGCGGAGGCTTCGATGGGAAGGACAGTGAGGTTCACAGCGCAAAATTTATCGGAGGAGCAGTTTTTCCGGACAACTGGATGCACACGGCACAGAGTGGAGATGCTCCATTCGTCATGACGGTCGACTGCAGGAACCTGCTTATCAATTATAAGCAGAGCAAGTCGAAGAATGCGGGTACAGTTGTGATAAATGTTGACGGAGAGGATGTAATGGAAATCGACTGCTACAAGGATGGCGCATGGAATCAGTCCATAGTTGAGCTTGTAATAGATGAGAAGGATAGCAGTACGCATACTGTTTCAATCCGTATGAAGGATGGGGACGAGGATAAGGAATTTACAATTCTGGCATTGTCATATACGAAGTGATTATATTATTACGATTCGGGTAATTAAGAAACGCAAAATAACAATATCCGGCTATGTACACCGGGTTTGGCTATTACAGGGAGGATTGCGGCAGGATGAGCAAAGAGACGATTCAGCAGGCAAAAGAGCTTGTGTCTAAGATGACATTGAGTGAGAAGATGGGGCAGATGTTATATGAGTCCCCGGCTATAGAAAGACTTGGAATACCGGCGTATAACTGGTGGAATGAGGCACTTCATGGTGTCGCAAGAGCCGGAGTCGCTACAGTATTTCCGCAGGCGATAGGCATGGCGGCTTCCTTTGATGAGAAGCTTATACAGGAAACCGGAGATATCGTTTCAACGGAGGGACGCGCCAAGTTCAATGAATTTTCAAGAAGAGGCGACCACGGAATCTACAAGGGCTTGACCTTCTGGGCTCCTAATATCAATATTTTCAGGGATCCGAGATGGGGGAGAGGACATGAGACCTATGGTGAGGATCCATACCTTACATCAAGGCTTGGCATGGCATATATCAAGGGCTTGCAGGGAGAGGACAGGGAGAATCTTAAGTCGGCGGCGTGTGCGAAGCATTTTGCTGTCCACAGCGGACCTGAAGCGCTGAGACATCATTTTGATGCGAAGGTTTCCGTGCATGATATGTATGACACCTATTTGTATGCATTTGCAAGATGTGTGAAGGACGCGCATGTAGAGGCGGTGATGGGAGCCTATAACAGGGTTAACGGAGAGCCTGCATGCGGAAGCCATACACTTCTAAAGGATATATTAAGAGGTGAGTGGAGGTTCGAGGGACATGTTGTGTCGGACTGCTGGGCAATCAATGATTTCCACCTTAACCACAAGGTTACGGCGGATGTAGAGGAGTCCGCAGCACTGGCTGTCAACAATGGCTGTGACCTAAACTGCGGCAGTGCATTCCTGCACCTTGAGTCGGCGTACGAGAGGGGGCTTATAACTGAGGAGGCAATAACTGAGGCTGTTGAGAGACTTATGGAGGTGAGAATCCGCCTTGGAATGATGGAGAATCATCCTTCGCCGTATGAGAATTTAAGCTATGAGCTTGTAGAGTGCGACAAGCATACAGAAGCGTCGGTAGAGATGGCGCGAAGAGGAATTGTACTGTTAAAGAACAAGGATAAGCTTCTTCCGCTTGACAAGGATAAAATAAATACCATTGCGGTTATCGGACCGAATGCTAACTCAAGGGATGCGCTTGTTGGCAATTATGTCGGAACATCATCACTCTACATCACACCGCTTGAGGGAATACAGAGATACCTTGGCAGTGGTAAGAGGGTTATATATGCTGAGGGCTGTGACCTTTACAAGGATAAGGTCGAGTTCTTAGCAGAGAAGAATGACCGCTTCGAGGAGGCTGTGATTGCGGCTGAGCAGGCGGATGTGGTTGTAATGTGTCTTGGACTTGATGCCACAATAGAGGGTGAGGAAGGTGATGCGGGCAATGAGTATGCCAGCGGTGATAAGCCTTCACTCAGGCTTCCGGGACTTCAGCAGGAGCTGCTTGAAAAGATAACAGCAATTGGAAAACCGGTCATACTGGTGGTTCTTGCGGGCAGTGCGATGGATTTGAGCTGGGCGGATAAGAATGTCGATGCGATTATTGACGCATGGTATCCGGGAGCACGCGGCGGAAGAGCTGTCGCAGAGTTGATTTTCGGCGACTATTCTCCATCAGGAAAGCTTCCTGTGACATTCTATGAGGATGAGACAGAGCTTCCTGAGTTTACAGACTACAGCATGAGTAACAGAACCTACAGATATTCCAAGGCCAGGGCACTCTATCCGTTCGGATATGGACTTAAATACACAGATATTGAGTACAGTGGTGAGACACTTGACAGAAGCTGTGCTTCGGTAGGTGACGAGATAACGATATCAGCACAGGTGTCCAACAATGGCACCTACGATGTAAATGAGATTGTTCAGGCATATATTAAGCATGTGGATGCGCTTGACTATGAGCCGGGCTTCCAGCTCAAGGGAATACAGGTACTAAGGCTTAAGGCAGGTGAGACGGCGCATGCAGAGATTAAGCTGGACAATAGAGCCTTCGGAATAATAACCGAGGAAGGAAAGTGCGTTCTGCGTCCGGGAAAGTATCAGATAAGTATTGGAGCAGGACAGCCTGATGCGCGTACACAGGAGCTGTACGGATGCAGGACAGAGGTGTTGGAGCTTGAGATAAGCGGCACAGAGACGGAGATAGAGTTCTAGGATACTGCCGGGAGCCAAAAAACTCCTGATTATATTTCCCCGGCAGTAAATATAAAGATAAATGATTATGCAGGCTGAGTATTACGACAGAAGCCGTGGCTCAGCCTGCAGCACTATTGGAGGCAGAGAATATGGAATATCAATTATTGTGTTACACAAGAAAACCTGATGAGACGCTGTATTATGGACCGCGGCTAGCCTACAGCATGCATATTGCCTTGAGAGAGGGCGATGGAAAATACATTCCGCTTAACCACAATTCGGGAGTTCTGTTTGCGCGTGCTACGGAAAATGCGGACGGAAGCCTGAATCCGAAGAGTCTTAAAAAGCCTTATATCGTTAGATTGGCGGACGGAAGCTTTGAGATTCATGCACTGAGAATAGAGGGGGATGGACAGGCTGAGGAGAATGAGACAGAGCTGTGTTTTAAAAGCGCAGACCTTGTTGTGTATGAGGAAATGTCGGAGTGTGACTGCACTTGCACTGCACAGAAGCCGGATGAAGCCGGTGAAGCGTTTGATGAGGCGCTGATCAGCGGCATAGCGGGCTGTGTTCCGGGAAATGTCATATCCATAACCGAAAAAGAGGCACAATACCTAAAAAATAAGCTTATGACACCTGAGATTGTAAGACTTGAGGTGCAGGATTCAGTACAGGTATCGGGAGCAGAGGATATTGGAAACATTCAGGCTACGGCATATTACAGTGATGGTACAAGCCTGACCCGCAGTGTTGACTGGAATGTTGGAGAAATTGATTTTACAAAAAAGAACATTGCACAGAAAATTACCGGAACAGTAAAGCAGAAGAGATTTGCATTTCCGTTGCTGATAAACAGGGCAGACCCTTGTATCGCAAGCTGGAATGGAAAATATTATTTCATAGCGACCAATGACGCTGATGACAACCATACGTTGTATATAAGGGAGGCCGACAGCATAGAGGGCTTGGAGAGCGCAGAGGATGTGCTTCTGCTTGATTCGTCAACCTATGAGGATATCGGAAATCTTCTATGGGCACCGGAGTTCCATGAGATAAATGGCAGACTGTACATTTTCCACGCAGCTACACCGGGTGAGTTTTTCAGTGAGGAGAGCCACATAATGCTGTTGAAGGATGGTGGTAGTCCGTGCAATAAGGATGACTGGTCGCGTCCTAGAAAAATTGTAAAGATGGATGGCAGTGCTCTGTGTGAGGCAGGAAAGACGATATCACTTGACATGACATGCTTTCATTGGATGGGAGAGTATTATGTGGTATGGTCACAGAGGCAGTTTCTCCCGAAAGACCTTGGAGCATGGCTGTATATAGCAAAGCTCAATCAGGAAAGACCTTGGGAGCTTGCCTCAGAGCCGGTGCTTCTTTCAAAGCCCGATTATGGCTGGGACAACAATCACACATTTGTGGATGAGGGACCTTTCGCACTGGTATCCGGTGATAAGCTTTTTGTCACATTTTCAGGAGCTGCAGTCGATGAAAGCTATGTTGTGAGCTATCTTGAACTTATAAATAACGATAGTCTGCTGGATAGAAATAGTTGGCGTAAAAATAATTATCCTATTCTTTCTGCGAGAAGCGTTGATGGCGAATATGGAACAGGACACAATGCTTACGTCATTGATGAGGACGGAATTGTATGGAATACATACCATGCAAGACCGGGCGCTGATGGACCGAGAAGTACCGGAATAAGAAGGGTTCATTTCGATGTTGACGGATGTCCTATGCTTGACGTGACTGAGGATAGGGATATGACGGATGAACTTAGAAAGGTAGAAACAACTATTGTTTTAGCGTAATAATATGCCAAATATATCTTGACATTTCAAGTTTAGTTAATTATTATATTTGTATTGTTATATAGAAAGGCAATGAAGGGAAAGAGTAGATATTCTGAGAACCTACAGAGAGCTGCCGGCAGGTGAGAGGCGCACAGGTTAATGACTGTTGAATACATCCCGGAGCTTTGCACCGAATTAATTATATTTATAGTAGGCTGCAACGGGTACACCCGTTATAGTGTGAGGGTATCGTTTCATGACTGTACCTGATGAGGCAGCGGATGTGAGTCCGGTGTGAAGTAAGGTGGTAACACGTAGATATGCGTCCTTACAGTAGTGGTCACTGCTGTAAGGATTTTTTATTCTTCAGACAGTGCGTATAATTTTGTGAGTGCTGCCGCTGGGCTTGGCACGGAAAGGACAGAAAATGGGTATTTATGAGGAGCTTAAGGCAAGAGGCCTTATTGCACAGGTGACAAATGAAGAGGAAATCAGCAAGATGATTAACGAGGGAAAGGCTACATTCTATATCGGATTTGACTGTACAGCCGATTCCCTTACAGCGGGACATTTCATGGCGCTCACACTTATGAAGCGCCTGCAGATGGCAGGCAACAAGCCAATCGCACTGATTGGCGGCGGTACAACCATGATCGGGGATCCTTCGGGAAGAACTGATATGCGTAAGATGCTCACAAAGGAAGATATTGAGCACAACGCAGAATGCTTCAAGAGACAGATGGAGAGATTCATTGATTTTGGCGAGGGAAAGGCTCTCATGGTCAACAACGCGGACTGGCTTTTAAATCTCAACTATGTTGAGCTGCTTCGTGAGGTCGGTGCCTGCTTCAGCGTTAACAACATGCTTCGTGCTGAGTGCTACAAGCAGAGAATGGAGAAGGGGCTTTCATTCTTAGAGTTCAACTACATGATCATGCAGAGCTACGACTTCTATATGTTATACCAGAAGTACGGCTGTAATATGGAGTTCGGCGGCGATGACCAGTGGAGCAACATGCTTGGAGGAACAGAGCTTATCCGCCGTAAGCTTGGCAAGGATGCCCATGCCATGACAATCACGCTTCTGACCGATTCAAACGGAAAGAAGATGGGAAAGACCGCAGGAAATGCAGTATGGCTTGACCCTAAAAAGACTTCACCTTACGAGTTCTTCCAGTACTGGAGGAATGTCGATGACGCCGATGTAATGAAGTGCATCAAGATGCTCACCTTCATCCCTCTTGATGAGATTGAGAAGATGGAAAGCTGGGAGGGCAGCCAGTTAAATGAGGCTAAGATGATTCTTGCTTACGAGCTCACCAAGCTTGTTCATGGTGAGGAGGAGGCCAAGAAGGCCAAGGCAGGTGCGCTTGCCATATTCGGCGGCTCAGGAGATTCATCCAACATGCCTACAGTTGAGATTGAGGATGCTGATTTCAGGGATGGCTATGTTGATATCCAGACACTTCTTGTAAAGGCAGGTCTCTGCCAGTCACGCGGCGATGCGAGACGTAATGTTGAGCAGGGCGGTGTCACAGCCAACGATGAGAAGGCAACACTTGACACCAAGTTCACCAAGGCTGATTTCGGCGACGGAATTGTTATCAGAAGAGGTAAGAAGAACTTTAAGAAGGCAGTGCTTAAATAGCGGCTGCGAGCGCTAAGGGGATATTTTATTTTGGCTTTTGCAGACAGGCAATAATGGCTTTTTTGTTATTGAAAGTCCACATGCATCATGTATGGGTGCGTGTGGACTTTTATTATGCCGTTTAGGCGGCCTCTTCGCAGGTAGAGATTTTTACGGAGAAAATTCTTTCTTGATTTTATACGAAAGACCGCCTGACAGTTGTATTGCCATATGAAGGCGGTAAAACCATTCATAACTTACAATTTTTCCATTGACAAATATTGAAATGTCGGGGTCAAAACATGTGCTATACACTCGTACATTAAATTAGCATGTTTTGACCTCAACAGTATATTAAATAAAGTTAATTATTATTTTTTAAATAGTATATTGCAATATAGAATAGCTTGTGATATTATACATATGGTTACAAAATAAATGAGGCGCTGTAAAGCATATTTACGTAATGCGTTGTGTTCGCAGTCGTCTGAATAGTTTAATTATTGGTGAAGGGAGTGTTTACATGAATACGCAGATGAAGAAGGGTGTTTTGGAGCTGTGTGTTCTCTCTATGCTGAGTAGGGGAGACAGGTATGGGTATGAGCTCACGGAGAGCTTGTCGGAGGAGATGTCGATAGCACCGGGAACCTTGTACCTCATACTTAAGAGGCTCAAGGATGATGAGTGTGTTGAGACATATCTTGTGGAGTCGGAGTCGGGTCCGGCGAGGAAGTATTATCACCTTACGGATAAGGGAAATGAGACATTATTGCAGCAGAAGAACGACTGGCAGCAGTTTATAAGAATTGTTGAGAAGTTTATAGGTGAGTAGGAGAGGGAGGATAAAATTATGACAAGAGCAGAATATATGGAGGAGCTTGCACAGGCACTTAAGGCGTATGACGAGGATTTTGCATTGGATATTATCGGGGATTACAGGAGACATTTCGATGAGGCGGCTGCGGACGGAAGAAGTGAGGAGTCCGTATGTGAGGAATTAGGAAGCGTTGAGGATTTTATAAGGGATATACCTGAGGAGTTTAAAAAGAACAGTGATGAAAAAGCATCCGGGAGAACGGATTCATCAAGTGAAACCTCAGATTATAAGGATGATTTTGGCAAGCTTGCGGGTGACCTTGGCAAGCTGGTAAATGAGGCGGGTAAGATGGCAGGAAAGGCAGGAATAGCTGCAGGAAAGGCTGCAATCAAGGCAGCTAAGAGTGCGGATTCTGCGATAAGCAGGTTCAGTGAGGTCATTTCCGACAAGCTCAGCGAGGTGATGTCTGATATATCGAATGATATGACAGAGAACGCTGCCGATGATAACACCGCAGATAGCAGCAACGAAGGTGCGGAACATACCTGTGACAGGGCTGCACAGTTCGACAATGTCGAAGTCGAAGAGTACGCAGACATTGATTTTAATAAAGACAATATTAGTAACAATGTCAATAATAATAACAATAGTAATAACAATAGTAATGTCATCAATAGAGACATTAACAATAGCAATACCATAAACAGTAATGTGAACGATAGCAACATGAATGCTGGTACAGCCGGAGCCTACGCCGGAAATACAGCCTTGGACATCGTGAATCCGCTTATGGTATGCAGCTATACCGGACTCAGAGGGCTTAAGATGAGTGTGGTCGAGCCTAATGTGGAGCTTGTACAGGCGGACACGGCTGCAATCACAATCATTCTTTCAAGACCGCTTACAAAGAAGGAAAAGATGTATATGAATCCGATTATTTCAGTTGAGGATGGTATACTTAAGGTTAAGCAGGAGAATAAGAACAAAGCTTTTTCATTTATTTATAATCCGGTAAATGAACCGCTCACATATTTTGTCACTGTTCCGGCACGGTTTGAGAAGTTGAATGTTTCAACAGTGAGCGGCGGAATATATATACAGAGTGATATCAAAGCTGAGAGCTGCAGGCTTTCAACGGTGAGCGGTGGCATATATGTAGATGGTGACATCACTGCTGAGAAGTGCAGGCTCTCAACAGTGAGCGGTTCCATAAAGGTACAGCATGATATACATGCTGATAAGCTGAAGCTTAACACAGTGAGCGGTCAAATCAGGACAGCGGCACAGTTATATGCGAAGGAGCAGGAGTTCAGCTCTGTGAGCGGAAGCGTGAATGCAGTAGTTGCCGGTGAAAGCTTCAGCGCTGAGACTGTGAGCGGTTCGGTCAATGTAGCTGTGATTGGAGCTTGTTCAGGCAAGGTGAACACGGTCTCAGGCGGAATAGCGATTAGCCTTTTATCAGATATCGGAATCGACATAAAGTGTTCAGGCATGAGTGGCTCCCTGAAGCTTATGACGGATAAGCATGTTGTATGGGATAACGACGATGAAAAGAATACGATGCGCTTCGGATTTGCCAAGTCCGACAGGCATGCAGTGTTCGGTGACGGGCAGGCACGGATAACATCAAGCTCCGTGAGCGGTTCGGTCAAGGTATATGATTTTGGAAAAACAGAATAAGCCTTGGGACAGGGACCAGACCCCGTGTCCCAAGTTTGGGACACAGGGGTCTGGTTCCTGTCCCAGCGTGGCTGCCGCAGCAGAGGTTTTCTGTGCGGCAGCTTTTTTTGCGCAAAAGTGAAATCTTATAAAGGTTATATTAACTTTTCATAAAGTCTGTTGACTTAAGTTTTTCTGGGTGGCATTATTGCTTGTAAACAGCAAAAAATCATCAAGTACATTATATTATAAAAGTAATGGTGTGGACTTTTGACCGCAACTGAATATTATAGATGATGTACTGTGGGAAATGAGGAAATTATGGGAAAATTGATTAAGTATCTGGCTGACCATAAGCTTGCGGTGCTTGTGATACTGCTGCTTCTGGGTGTCCAGGCGTTCTGTGACCTATCGCTCCCGTCATATACCTCGGATATCGTTGATGTCGGAATACAGCAGAGCGGTATTGAGGGCGCGGCGGCGGAGAAGTACACGGCACAGACATATGAGGCATTGAAGCTTTTTATGAGTGAAGATGAAATTACGTACATGGACGAATGTTACGAGATGGATGGTGAGTTGTATGTCAGAAAAAAATTGTCATCGAAGGAGCTTGATAAGTTAAATGATACACTGCTCACTGCAGCGAGCATGGTGTATTCGGTTGATACATCCGGTCAGTACAGTGTCAGTCAGCTTGTTGACGGTTATAGGGCAGGGCTTGTGACAAAGGAAGTACTGTCGGATGTAGCAGGGCAGGCTGAGGCAGCCATGGGGGATATGGCTTCCTCCATGAAGTCCCAGATGGCGGTTGAGCTGGTAAAGAGTGAGTATACGCTTCTAGGCTATGACCTCAATGCAATCCAGAGAAATTATCTTCTGATTACAGGAGCTAAGATGCTTGCCATGACACTTCTCATGGTTGCGGCTGCGATAGGAGTGGGATTTATCGGGGCAAAAACAGCAGCAGCTATAGGACGTGACCTCAGAGAGAAGCTTTTTACCAAGGTCATCGGATTTTCCAATGCCGATATAAATAAATTTTCAACAGCCTCTCTTATAACAAGAAGCACCAACGATGTACAGCAGGTACAGCAGGTATCGGTCATGATGCTCAGAATTGTCCTGTATGCACCTATAATAGGAATAGGCGGTATCATAAAGGTTATGGGAACTGATACCGGAATGGGGTGGATAATCGGTGTTGCTGTTGGCGCGGTGCTTTCGCTTGTGCTTGTGCTCATGGTTGTTGCCATGCCTAAGTTTAAGAGGATGCAGAGTCTTGTCGACCGTGTAAACTTAGTATCACGAGAGATACTCACGGGTACGATGGTCATAAGGGCATTCAGCAGGGAGAAGCATGAGGAGGAGAGATTTGACAAGGCGAACATGGAGCTTATGTCAACACAGCTCTTTACCAACCGTGTCATGTCCATGATGATGCCTGCGATGATGCTCATTATGAATGCGATTACAGTGCTTATAGTATGGATGGGTGCGAAGGGAATCGACATCGGACGCATGCAGGTGGGTGATATGATGGCATTCATAACCTACACAATGCAGATTGTCATGGCATTCCTTATGATAACGATGATATCCGTCATGCTTCCTAGAGCGGGCGTTGCGGCAGATCGTATCGAGGAGGTTTTAAACACCAGGGAGACGATAACGGATAAGGCAGACACTGAAAATACAGACAGGAAGCTTACAGACTGCAAGGGAGTTGTCGAGTTTAGGAATGTTTCATTCAGATTCGATGGTGGAAGTGAGAATGCAATCTCCGGCTTGAGCTTTAAGGCTGAACCGGGAAAGACAACAGCAATCATAGGAAGCACAGGCTGTGGAAAATCCACGGTGGTAAATTTATTAGACAGATTCTACGATGTTACGGAGGGAAGCATAACGCTTGACGGCGTGGATATCCGCGATATGTCGCAGAAGGAGCTTAGAAGCCATATAGGTCTTGTGCCTCAGAAGGGTGTGCTCTTTTCGGGAACGATTGAGAGCAATATCAAGTACGGCGGGGATTTTGTCACTGATGAGGATATGAAGGAGGCGGCTGCTATCGCGCAGGCGACCGAGTTTATTGACAGCAGGAAGGATGGCTACGCTGAATCCATCGCGCAGGGCGGAACGAATGTGTCCGGAGGGCAGAAGCAGAGACTATCCATTGCCAGAGCCATTGCTGTAAAGCCTAAGGTATATGTGTTTGATGACAGCTTTTCGGCGCTTGATTTTAAGACGGACGCGGCGCTTAGAAAGGCACTTTCAAAGAGAACAAAGGACGCTTCCGTGATTATAGTTGCCCAGAGAATTTCAACCATTATGAATGCAGACCAGATTATACTTCTTAATGAAGGCAGGACTGTTGGAAAGGGAACACACAGGGAGCTTTTAAAGAACTGTCCTGAATATCTTGAAATTGCAAAATCCCAGCTTTCCGAAGCGGAGCTTGCAGGAGAGGAGGCTTAAAGGATGGGCGATAATAGAGAATATTCAAAAAACAGAAATATGGGCAGACGTGGTCCGGGTGGACACGGCGGCATGATGCCGGGCGAGAAGGCGAAGGACTTTAAGGGCACAACAAGGAAAATATTGTCCTATATCGGAAGCTATAAGATAGCGATAGTGCTTGTAATGATAAGTGCCGTTGCCGGAACGGTCTTTAACATAGTAGGACCGAAGGTGCTGTCAAAGGCGACAACCGAGATATTCAACGGTCTTGTATCAAAGGTGTCCGGCGGAGCGGGCATTGATTTTCACAAGATAGGTGTTATTTTGCTTATACTTCTTGGCTTGTACTGTGTAAGTGCGTTGTTTTCATTTATACAGGGATATATAATGAGCGGTATATCGCAGAAGTTGAGCTTCAGGATGAGAAAGGAAATTTCTGAGAAGATTAACAGAATGCCTCTGGCATATTTTGAGTCTAAGACTGTCGGTGAGGTGCTCTCAAGAATAACCAATGATGTTGATACCTTCGGAATGAGCCTTAACCAGAGTATCACAACACTTATAACATCTGTTACAACACTCATTGGTGTGTTCATAATGATGATGACGATAAGCCCGCTTATGACGCTCATTGCGCTTGTGATACTTCCGATATCAGCATTTTTGATAAGTGTTGTTGTAAAACATTCTCAGAAGTACTTCAAGGCACAGCAGGAATACTTAGGAGACATCAACGGAACAATAGAGGAGTCCTACAGTGGACATACGATAATCAAGGCATTTAATCGTGAGGAAAAGGTAAATCAGGATTTTCAGGAGACGAACGCAAAGCTCTACTCATCTGCGTGGAAATCACAGTTCTTGTCGGGACTTATGCAGCCTATAATGACATTTGTCGGAAATCTTGGTTATGTTGCGGTGGCTGTGACAGGCAGCATGCTTGCGGTTGCCGGTTCGATTACGGTAGGTGACATTCAGGCTTTCATACAGTATGTAAGGAGCTTTACACAGCCTATAACACAGATTGCTCAGGTATTTAACATGCTTCAGTCGATGGCTGCCGCTGCGGAGAGAATATTCGAGTTCCTTGACGAGGAAGAGGAGCCTGTTACTGAAAGTCCGGTAAGACTTGAGGATATCAAGGGTGAGGTTGAATTTGAGCATGTCAGGTTTGGCTATGACCCGCAGAAGCCTGTCATCCATGATTTTACATGTCATGTGGAGCCGGGAAGCATGGTTGCAATTGTGGGTCCTACAGGAGCAGGAAAGACCACCATGGTCAAGCTTCTCATGCGCTTTTACGATGTGGACTCCGGCTGCATCAAGGTGGACGGCGAGAATGTGAAGGACTTTGAGAGAAGGAATCTTCGTGAGGCGTTCGGAATGGTGCTTCAGGATACATGGTTATTCAAGGGAACAATCATGGAAAATATCAGATACGGACGTCTTAATGCGACCGACGAGGAGGTCATCGCGGCAGCTAAGGCAGCCAACGCAGACCACTTTATAAGGACACTGCCCGGCGGCTATGATATGGAGCTTAACGAGGAGGCAAGCAACGTGTCACAGGGACAGAAGCAGCTTCTCACAATAGCCAGAGCCATACTTGCCGACAACAGGATAATGATTCTTGATGAAGCGACAAGCTCAGTAGATACCAGAACGGAGCAGCACATACAGGATGCGATGGCAAACCTTATGAAGGGAAGAACGAGCTTCGTAATAGCGCACAGACTTTCAACGATAAGGGATGCGGATGTCATTCTTGTGATGAAGGACGGAGATATCATAGAGCAGGGAAATCACAAGCAGCTTTTGGCACAGAATGGTTTCTATGCACAGCTTTACAACAGCCAGTTTGAGGGATAAAAAATCTGGGACTGGGGTCTGACCCCTGGGCCCATTGTGGGACACCGGGGTCAGACCCCTGTCCCAGACAGGAAAGGAGATGGATTATGAAACGTCTGATTAACAGCAGGAAGGACTTGTTTACAATCCCGAATCTTATGGGATATTTCCGCATAATACTAATTCCTATTTTTATGGTGGTGTACATAGGTGCCGACAGCAGGGCGGACTACATTGCTGCTGCGGTCATTCTGGGAATATCAGGGCTTACGGACTGCTTTGACGGAAAAATAGCCAGACATCTCAACATGATAACAGAGTGGGGAAAGGTGCTTGACCCTGTGGCTGATAAGCTTACGCAGGCGGCGGTGTTCATAAGCCTGTCATTCCGCTATCCGACGATGAGGTATCTTGTGATACTTTTCGTTGTGAAGGAAATGTTCATGGGAATTATGGGTGCCATCATGTTAAAAAAGGGAAGCATGATGGACGGTGCAAGATGGTACGGAAAGCTCTGTACGGCTGTGCTCTATGGGGCGATGGTTATACTGCTGCTTGTCGTTGACCTGTCCTATTTTGCGGCGGGACTTATTATCTCAATCTGCATAATTATGAATATCTTCTCGTTTGCATGCTATATAGTCTATTATGCGCGAGTGCTTATGAATAAGCCGGTGACGAGCGGAAAAATAAAGATGTGGAAGCCGGTGACAGCAATACTTGTGTTCGTGCTTGTGTATGTGATTGTTAATCTTGCGATAGCTGTTATCGGAAGCAGCAGGCAGCCGGAGTATGACGGCGATAAACAGGCTGCCATGTGGAATACGGATGGCACTGAGAGAGCAGTCATTGTCGAGGACAATTCGGAGGCACTTTTAAGCAGAGTACGGATGATACAGAATGCTCAGTCGGAGATAATCCTTTCAACCTTTGATTTTATGTCGGATGAGAGCGGCAGGATAATGCTTGGTGCGCTGTGCGGGGCAGCCGACAGGGGCGTAAAGGTAAATGTCCTTGTGGATGGCTTTGATGGTGTCTTACATACGAAGTGGAATCCCTACTTCTATGCATTGTCTGCTAAGGAGAATGTAAGCTTTATGATGTACAATGAGATAAATCCGTTTACCATGTACAAGGGCATGGCGCGTATGCATGACAAGTATCTCATTGTTGACAGGCAGATATATATGCTTGGCGGAAGAAATACATTCAACTATTTTCTTGGCGATTACAGTGACTATAAAAATTATGACAGGGATGTGCTGGTGTGGAGAAGTACTCCGGCGGCGGAGCAGGAGAAGGCTTCGGTAAATGAGCTTTTAGCCTACTATGAGACGGTAAAAAACAGCGGTGAATGCAGCAGGTACGCTCATGGAAAAAGTCTTGCGGACAGGTATTGTGTGAAGCACGCAGCGGAGCGCATAGCACAGGACTACGAAAAATACTGCTCTGAGCATGAGGAGCTTCTGGAGAATTATTCTTATGAGGATAATACGTTTCCGGTTGAGAGCATAGCACTGCTTTCAAATCCGGTGAATGCCGGAGTGAAGGAGCCTGTTGTGTGGCATAAGCTTATGAGCCTTATAGACAGTGCGGAGGATTCCGTCAAGCTTCACACACCGTACATAATCTGCAATGATATGATGTATGATACTCTGAAGGACGCAGCCGCAGGAAAAGATGTCACGGTAATGACTAATTCCGTTGCTAACAATGGCAACAGCTTCGGGGCGGCGGATCTTGAAAAAAACAGGGACAGAATGCTTGATACAGGTGTCACTCTCTTAGAATACGATGGAGGGGTGTCATACCACGGAAAGAGCATGGTGATTGACGATGACATATCCGTGGTCGGTTCATTCAACATGGACATGAGGAGCGCATATCTTGACACAGAGCTTATGCTTGTGATTAAAAGCGATGAGCTGAATGCGCAGCTTCGCGGTATCATGTCGGAATATGAAAAGTCGGCGGTAACCGCATTGCCGGATGGTGGCTATGACAATCCTGGCAATGTGGTGCCGCAGGAAATAACCACAACGCGCAGGGTGAGAAAGAATATTATAAAGTCACTGTTTTACTGGGCGAGGTTTTTGTTCTAGTACACCGAAAAATAGGTTTCTGATACATTGACGCCGAATGATTGTTTCATATGCAAGGCGGAGAAATGGGGCACAGCCGGTTCCGGCTGTGCCGTTTTAATATCGTCTGCCATCTGGCTTAATTATTAAGCTGGTTATAAAGTTTAAATTGCATAGTGTTGTGCATAATGGTAGAATTAGTTATAAGATTTTATAAAAATGGAGATAGCGCTATGGAGAGAGTTATATATGCGGATGAGTGCTGGATAGCAGATCCGGAGGTTTTTAAGGTGAACAGGGAGGAGGCACACTCAGACCATGCTTTTTATGAGGAGAAGGTCACGGAGTATGGGCTTGATATGCCGCTTAGACAGAGCCTTAACGGAACATGGAAATTTTCGTATGCAGATGTGCCTGATAAGAGGGTGAAGGATTTTTATGAGGAGAATTTCGATATAAGCGGTTTTTCCGATATAAAGGTTCCGGGGCATATAGAGCTTGCAGGCTATGACACCTGCCAGTATATCAATGTTATGTATCCTTGGGAGGGGCATGAGAATCTGCGACCGCCTTTTGTGCCTGCAAAGCATAATCCGGTCGGGTCATATGTGACATATTTTGATGTGGATGAGGCACTTCTTGGAAAAAAGACCTACATATCGTTCCAGGGTGTTGAGAAGGCATTCTATGTGTGGATAAACGGCACCTTTGTGGGATATTCGGAGGACAGCTTCACACCGTCGGAGTGGGACATAACACCGTTTATAAGGGAGAAAGGAAACAAGCTTGCGGTTGAGGTGTACAAGCACAGCAGTGCGAGCTGGCTTGAGGATCAGGACTTTTTCAGATTTTCCGGAATATTCCGTGATGTGTTCATCTATGCCGTGCCGGACACACATGTGAGGGATATTTTTGTAAAGGCAGGTCTTAAGGAGGACTACAGTACAGGCACACTTGACTGTGAACTTAAAATCGAAGGAAATATAGCAGGAACAGTCGGATATGAGCTTGTTGATAAGACCGGCAAGAGCGTTCTTATGAGAATGGGACTTGCGATAAAGGAGAACATGCATTTTAAGGCGGAGGTTCCGGAGGTGCTCACCTGGAGCGCGGAGGTTCCGAACCTGTACCTTCTCAACATATCGGTATACAATGAGGATGGTGAGCTTGTGGAGTATATTCCGCAGCGAATCGGCTTCAGAACCTTTGAGATGAAAAACGGTGTGATGTGCATAAACGGAAAGCGACTCGTCTTTAAGGGCGTGAACAGGCATGAGTTTTCATGTGTGAACGGAAGGGCACTTAAGAAGGAAGAGCTTCTTGAGGATATAAGGATAATAAAGAGCCTTAATATCAACGCTGTAAGGACAAGCCATTATCCTAACCGGAGCTGCTGGTATGAGCTGTGCGATGAGTTCGGAGTATATCTTATAGATGAGACCAACCTTGAGACGCATGGAACATGGGCTGTCAACACCGGAAATGAGGCACCTTACATAACACCGGGCAGTGAACCGATGTGGAAGGAGAACGTACTTGACAGGGCGAAGTCAATGCTTGAGAGGGACAAAAATCATCCCAGCGTGCTTATCTGGTCATGTGGAAATGAGGCACATGCGGGCGAGGATATTCTTGCAATGAGCAGATTTTTCCATGAAAGAAATCCGGAGAGACTGGTGCACTACGAGGGTTGTGTGCATGACAGACGCTATTCGGATATAACCGACATGGAGAGCAGGATGTATGCAAAGCCTGACGAGATAAGGGAATATCTTGAGAGCAGGCCGCAGAAGCCTTATATAAGCTGTGAGTATATGCACGCAATGGGAAATTCCTGCGGCGGCATGGAAAAATATACGAAGCTTGAGTATGACTATGAGCAGTATCAGGGCGGCTTTATATGGGATTTTGCAGATCAGGCGATACTTACGAGGGACGGAAAGCTGATAGATGAGGATGTCATAGGCAGGTACGGAAATGTCCGGACCTACGAGAAGCTTCCTAATATTACACCGGGAAGCCTCGAGTTCAAGGTTGGCGGAGATTTCAAGGAGAGACCTTGCGATTATTATTTCAGCGGAGATGGGATAGTGTTTGCAGACAGAAAGCTATCGCCAAAGGCGCAGGAGGTAAAATATCTCTATCAGAATATCAAGCTTCATCTGACAAAGCAGGGCGTACTTATCGTAAATGAGAATCTTTTTGAGTCGACGGATGACTATATGTTTGAGGTGCGCCTGTTAAAGGACGGAAAGGCTGTGTGGGCAGGAACCTTTGCGCGTGATGTGGCCGCAGGTGAGGAGGAATTCGTTCCGGTAAGCTTTCCTTCAATGGAGGATGACGGTGAGTATGTCATGGAGTGCCGCGCCGTTCTTATGGGTTACAGACCATGGGCGAATGTAGGACATGTGGCGGCATGGGGACAGAGTGAACCGGCTGTGGTAAAAAAATCCAAATCAGCTAAGGAGGAGCAGGAAGGCAGGCAGTCCGTTGCGGAGGGTTCAGATAAGGCTCAGCCGGACAATGAGGTTAAGTATTTTGATGATGTGGTAATGGGGGCAACCTGTATAGGCGTCACAGCGGGACACACACATGCAATATTCTCCCGTCAGGAGGGCGGACTTATATCTTTCCGTGTCAAGGGACTTGAGACTATAGAGAAGGTTCCGACACTTGAATTTTTCCGTGCGGCAACCGACAATGACAAGGGAAATGCTTTCCCTGTGACAAGTGCTGTATGGCAGGGCGTGAGCCAGATGCAAAGATGTGATGGTGTGAAGGTTGTGTATGAGCTGAGGGACGGACGTGAACTTGATGGAACAGTCACACCTGATGAATTTATTCTTGACAGGACGGATGCACTTTACGGAACCGGATTTAAGGGGGCTGAGTTTGCAAAGAGTATCGCGGCGGTGAAAATTATATGCCATTATACATTTTATACGAATCCTGTGTCGGACGGTGAAGTGGCATACCGCATGCTGCCGGATGGAAGTGTGGAATGTACAGGAAGGTTTAATGGAAAGGAAGGGCTTCCTCAGATGGCTGTATTTGGCGTAAATATCACCATGGATAAGATGTTTGACCGAATGGAGTTTTACGGAAGAGGACCTGAGGAGAACTATAATGACCGCTGTGCCGGGGCAAAGCTTGGAATATATAAGGCAAGAGTGGCAGACAATATCACACCTTACCTTGACCCACAGGAGTGCGGCAACCGCCATGATGTGCGCTATGTAAAGGTTGTCGATGAGTTCGGGCACGGCCTGAGAATAGATGCGCTGGAAAAGCCGTTCGACATGACGGTTCTGCCATGCTCACAGCAGGAGCTTCAGAGCGCATATAAGATAAATGACCTGCCGGATACGCGCTATACGTTTGTCAGAATCCTCGGTGCTGCGCGCGGTGTCGGCGGCGATGACAGCTGGGGCGCACCGGTGTACCCGGAGTATTGTGTGAGTGCTGAGAAGGAGCAGAGAGTTGCTTTTACAATAAGAGGGTTATAATAGGTAAATGGACACCGGAGTATTGCCTATCTGAGTTATGATAGTTGGGTGAGGCAGGTTTTGCAATACGTTGTTCAGGTATTATTGGGAGTCAAAAGCTCCGGTCCGGATTTATATAAATATTTGTCTGACATGGGATTTAGATATTTAAAGCATGAAATAATTGTTAAATAAAAAACAATATTTTTCTGAATGACCAACTTAGTACTTGAAATTTTTGTCGAAATATGAGAAAATACAGGTAATTGCGGAGAGTGGTGCCAGACACGCCACACAGACAGCTTCGCAAATGGAATCTGATTCTGAAAGGAGTTTTACAATGATTTATTCACATGAAGTAGAAAAGATGTGTACAGTCGCTCAGGGCGTACATCATGGCGCAGCGCCGGTTCCTACAGAAGGAAAATGGGTAAGAAATAAGCAGGTTACAGATATTTCCGGTCTTACACACGGTGTAGGCTGGTGTGCACCACAGCAGGGTGCCTGCAAGCTTACTCTTAATGTTAAGGAGGGTATCATTCAGGAGGCTCTTGTCGAGACTATCGGATGCTCAGGCATGACACATTCAGCAGCTATGGCAGCTGAGATTTTACCTGGCCTTACAGTATTAGAGGCTATGAATACAGACCTTGTATGTGACGCTATCAACACAGCTATGAGAGAGCTCGCATTACAGATTATCTACGGTAGAACACAGAGTGCTTTCTCTGAGGAAGGTCTTCCGGTTGGAGCAGGCCTTGAGGATCTTGGTAAGGGTCTTCGTTCACAGGTTGGTACAATGTACGGTACTCTTAAGAAGGGACCTCGTTACCTTGAGATGGCAGAGGGCTATGTAACAGGAATCGCTCTTGATGATGAGGGTCAGATTATCGGTTATCAGTTCGTAAGCCTTGGCAAGATGACAGACTTCATCAAGAAGGGTGACGATGCTAACACAGCTTGGGAGAAGGCTAAGGGTCAGTACGGAAGAGTTGCTGATGCAGTAAAGATCATCGATCCAAGAGTAGAATAATCAGGAGGACAGTATAATGGCTTTATTTGAATCATATGAAAGAAGAATTGACAAGATCAATTCTGTTTTAAATAGCTATGGAATCGCTTCTATCGAGGAAGCTGAGAAGATTACTAAGGATGCCGGTCTTGATGTTTACAACATGATCAAGGGCGTACAGCCAATTTGTTTTGAGAACGCTTGCTGGGCTTACATTGTAGGTGCTGCAATCGCTATTAAGAAGAATGCACGCAAGGCTTCAGAGGCTGCTGCTGCAATCGGTGAGGGCTTACAGGCTTTCTGTATTCCTGGCTCTGTTGCAGACCAGAGAAAGGTTGGTCTTGGTCATGGTAACCTCGGTAAGATGTTACTTGAGGAAGAGACAGACTGTTTCTGCTTCTTAGCAGGTCATGAGTCATTCGCTGCTGCTGAGGGCGCTATCGGTATCGCTAACAATGCTAACAAGGTACGTCAGAAGCCACTCCGTGTTATCCTTAACGGACTTGGCAAGGACGCTGCACAGATTATCTCAAGAATCAACGGCTTTACATACGTTGAGACAGAGATGAACTACCACACAGGAGAGGTTAAGGAAGTATTCCGTAAGTCCTACTCCAACGGTCCTAGAGCTAAGGTTAACTGCTACGGCGCTAACGATGTAACAGAGGGCGTTGCAATCATGTGGAAGGAGAATGTTGACGTATCCATCACAGGTAACTCAACTAACCCTACAAGATTCCAGCATCCTGTTGCAGGTACTTACAAGAAGGAGAGAATTGAGGCAGGTAAGAAGTACTTCTCAGTTGCTTCAGGCGGTGGTACAGGCCGTACACTTCACCCTGATAACATGGCAGCAGGTCCTGCTTCCTACGGTATGACAGATACTATGGGACGTATGCACTCTGACGCTCAGTTCGCCGGTTCTTCATCAGTTCCAGCTCACGTTGAGATGATGGGTCTTATCGGTATGGGTAACAACCCTATGGTTGGTGCTACTGTAGCTGTGGCTGTTGCTATTCAGGAAGCTGCTGATAACAACAGATTCTAGTTTTTCCTTTAAAATAAGGGTTTGAGTTAGTGTGCGAAGCTACGGAAAAAGGTACGTAACTAACAAGTAACTAACAGGTAACTAACATACGTAACTAACAAATAACTAACAAAAAATGGAAGGTCACAGGCATTTTTAAATACCTGTGACCTTTTTAATAATATAAAATACAATACATTATGTATTGACGCAATGAGTTTAGTATGATACTATGCAAACAGATAAATGTTTAAGAAATTAAATAAAAATATACAAATGGTGGTGTCATATATTGGGAAAGCAAATCACAGATGAAGAACTTATAAAACATAAAAAAAGTGCAATAAAAAAGGTAAACAATGTATTAGAGGTTTTTTTAAATAGTCACAATCCAAAACATAAGAAAAAGGCAGATTTGATTTCATATTGGTTAGAGAGTTATAGTCAATATCTATTAAATGAGGAAAAGTTTGATTATACAACTATTCCAAGATATAAGAGAGGGGATATCATTTCAGTTAATTTTGGTTTCAATGTTGGAAGCGAACATGGCGGGTTGCATTATGCTATTGTTTTAGATAATGATAATAGGCAATCTTCACCAGTGATAACGGTTATTCCACTATCATCAGGAAAAGAAGTGGATACATATGAGAGAGATGTTTATCTTGGAAATGAATTATATGAAAAACTTAATGCAAAATATAATAAATTAAATGCACAGATTAATGAGGATTTAAATAACCTTTGTAAAACAATATCAGTCTTGGCTAAGTCTGCTGATACATTAGCAGAAGATAGCGAGGCAAATTTGCAAAAAGATGTAGAGGAACTTCTTGCTGAATTAAGAGTACGTGTGGAGACTCTTAATAGAGAGAAAGCTATGCTAAAAACATATGAGAAGAAACTTTTAAAATTAAAAGAGGGAAGTATTGCACTTATGGAGCAAATTACTACTATAAGTAAAATGAGAATATATGAACCTAAAAATAGTTCAGATTTATTATATGATATAAAATTTTCGGATGGAGCCATGGACAAAATAAATGTACAGCTAAAAAAATTATTTGTTTATAGTAAATAATTCTTGACAATGTGCATATACTTATAATATAATAAATCTGCTTGAGAGATAATCTCGATAACAGCGCCTATAGGGCATTTATAAGACAGGTTTATTATGTGAAGACCTCCATCATTGTATGGGGGTCTTGTACGTTATATTGCGATTAAATAAAAACAGGAGTTTGTAAAGTAAAGTGTGTAAGTTTTTTTATGGCGGTCATTTTTTGACCGCCATTTTGCATCTACTAATCAGCTAATCAAATGGCAGTTCATCACCGTTGCGATAAGTTTCATACAGAAGCAGCATGTCGTGCTCTTTGAGATACTGATAGCAGGTAAGAATTTCATTCATGAGCGTTATTCTGGACGTACGCTGATATTGTAATTCCTCCGCTAAAGTATTGAATTTCAAATCTGTCCGCATGGCTTCGGCAATGAATTCATCCATTGTTACTTCATCAGGATTATGTTCCTGTTCTTGAAAATAGTCATAATATTTACTCATAAAATTCTGTTAATAAATCTTCGTAGTTCAATATAATCACTCACTTATTTACCATAAAAGCCGGTATCAGCTAATTGCTGCCACTTAATGTACATTTCCTTGTAATTCTTTTTAATGAATTTCCGGATTTCTCTCAGTTCACGGTCATTTAACTGACCTTGCTTTTCGACTGTGGTATCGCCGTTGCTCATTACAAAGAACTTTGCGGAGCCTGCTTCGGTCAGCCGCCTGTCGCTTGCATGGACATGCATAGCTTCAATTATGCAGCTTGCAGTGTAATACAGATAGTAGCCACAAACCTTGAATTCATAATATTTAGGCATCTGCACCCTCCATAAATTCTCTGTTGGCGTTGAAATAGTCAAGGACAATCTGTTTTTCAATATCGTCCATGTTAGTCTCTATGACCTGATTATTATAAATAACAGCGGCATGGTTAAGGCAGTTGAGATTGAGAACGCGGATATAAGCGCCCTCTTTTGTGAAGGCATATCCGTTCACAATCATATCTGCTTTATCGGCTATGTTTTTAACATCAAGCTGCACCATCTATCTTGACCTCCTTAATTGGACTGAGAAATGAATTGACGTCATAATAGAGCATTTCCAATATAGGAATTAAGTCAATGTACTCTTCAACCTCAGGAATGCCCTGATACTTCGCCATGACAACAAGATAGCCGTTGTCCCATTCAATAATTTTCGTATACTTCTCAAGCTTCTTGGATGTGACAAAACGTATTTTCTGACCATTAAATTCAAATATGGTATAAGTGTCATCATTAGTGAGAATTGCACAGTTATTCATGTCAAATCCTCCTGGTTTAAAAATCGTCGCTCTCCATCATCGCATTATCAGCGTCAATCTGCTCGTGTGTAGCTCCGGGATTCATGTGAGCTGCACGAAGAGGAACAGTGTTGTCGCCGGAAGAGTTCTTTTTAACTTCACCATTAAAATATGTTTTCTTAATATGCTCTTTTACGGAATCCCTTAATTGTTTTGGAAGCGATATGTAAATATCGACTATCTGCTTATCAAGGGTATCAAGGTCATACTGTTCGCACAATTCGTCTAAAACGGTCTGTGGAAAGCTATTGAACATCGGCTCCTCACCGTTCCGCAGCCACTCCTCACGCACGTTAAATTCACGGCAGATTGATTTAAACATCTGGTCGGTAAGGGCATTTTTACCGTTTTCAATTAAACTTATAGCCACTTTTGAAACTCCGAGCCGTTCACCGAATTTTTCAAGTGTCAGCCCTAGTTCTTTTCTTAATTGTTTAATTCTTTCGTTCAATTATTCATTCACCTCCTCCTCACTGTAATTTTTTAATTGAATAGCGAGAAGTACAATTATCGCGATATTCAGTATAAGCCTGATGATATCGAGTATTAATGTTTTTTTCTTCATCAATTTCGCCTCCCTTCTTTTTTTTATAATAAACGCTTTAAATTATAAAGTCAATAAAAAAGTTAATTCAAATAACAAAAATGTATTGATAAATTAAGTTAAATAACTATACTGTAATTATAGTTAACAGAGAGGAGGTAAAAGCAATGAGTAAACATCATAAAAAGCTCAGGAAGAAATTAAAAAAGGCGATAAGCGCCACCTTCGAAGTATTCGCGCTTATCACCATCATCCTAGAGTTGATTAAGGCAATCATAGATTTCCTTAACTAGCAATAGGGGAGGGAAACCTCACCACTAGGAATGATAAGCCGATGTGTGCTCATTGTCAATATAAAAATCATGGAGAGGAGGTGGGAGTATGTTTGAGATGGTCTTAGGCGTTGCCAGAATAGTGGCGGATGTGGTGTTGATTGTGCTGTTGGCTATGGATTTGAAGGAGAAGAGGAAGTAGGGAGGTGAAAGCGGTGATTAAATCAATTTTAATTGCATGTATTTTCAGCTCCGCAATTACCGCCGCATTTACGGCATGGGTTGTTGGAACGCTTGCAGCGCGGCGGTATTCAAAAATAGAGGAGCTGGTGCTGAAGAATATGGCAGAGCAGTATGAAAAAATCAGTCTTGAAATAATGACAAAAAAAGTTAATCAAATTTGTCAGGAACACAAACCTTAATTTAGAAAGTGGAGAAGGAGGGAGGAAAGACAGTGCTTGACGAGAACAAGAAGCAGCAGATTTTTGAAGCGTTACAGGGAATCACATATTTAGATTGGATGACGGATTCTTTTGGTAAGAAGCCGGACAATTTGAGCTTGTCGCAAACACTTGGTGTGATGAAGAAGTATTCTGGAGCAGGTGTACTGACACAGACCATGGAGCAGGAACTGATTGAAAAGGTAATTGTTACGGATCCAGAGCATGTGGAGATTGTCTGGAAGTTCAAGGATGAGGTAAGGAATTTCATAGGAATGTAAGGCAGGAGCCAGTTGGATGATGAGTTTGACCGGCTTCTTTTTTACATAAAATATAAATAGAAGAAAAATGGGCAGTGAGTTATAATAGGGGTATATTGGAAGGCTAGAATAAAATTTATGAACGGAGTGAAAATATGACTTTGAAAAGATATCAAGTTTTTGTGAGTTCAACATATAAAGATTTAGTAGAAGAAAGATCAGCAGTTACAAGCTGTCTGTTAGATAATGATTGTATTCCGATAGGCATGGAACAGTTTCCGGCGATGCCAATTAGTCAATGGGATTATATTAAGAAAATGATTGACAGTAGTGATTATTATTTACTGATTTTAGCTGGAAAGTATGGTTCGATAGATCCTCAAAGTGGATTAAGTTATACGGAAAAGGAATTTCAATATGCAGTAGAACAGAACATTCCAATAATAGCTTTTTTATATCAAGATATTAAGAAACTTTCATATGAAAAATGTGAGGAAACAGAAGAAGGGAAAAAGAATATTGAAAGATTTAGGCAAGAAGTATTAGAAAGTAATCATTTGTGTGATTTTTATTCATCTATTGACGGATTGAAGTATGCAGTAGCAAAGTCTTTGAAAAAAACCATAGAAGAGTGTCCTGCTAATGGGTGGGTTAGGAGTGATCATATAGATGATTTTCAGTCAAAAACTATAGAGCATTTGCAAGATATTTTGCTTATGATGAAAAATACAAGAATGGAAGAAAAAAGAAGTTGCATGGAGACAGGTATTACGGCTGAAGCAAAAACGTTATTGAGAGAAGCTTGTGATGTAAAAGCAAACGGAGTAATAGTGGTAAGTAAAACATTGAGTGGGACTACAATATCGGTAGAAGATAAAGTGTTTTGTGAGGAGGCAACGGCACGTTTGGAAGCAATTTGGTTAGAAGCAATAGATGAATTAGTAAAGAAAGGATTTATTGTTGATGCTTCTGGAAAATGTGAAGTTTATCGTGTGACTCGTCAAGGATATGATTATGATGATAAGGTTGGAAGTAAAATAGTTTTAAAACTTAGAGAAAAAGGATATGATAACGTTGATATAGCTATTATTAATACAATGATAGATAACGATAGAGTGAATCTTTCTGAAATATCGCAGATCATAGAACATACGCATGCATCTACAATGAGGAGAATTAGCAAATTACAGGATAAAGGAATTGTTGTAAAAGAGGGAAATGCTAGGACTGGGAAATGGAAGGTTTTAGAAAAAAACATTTAGGATAGTACGCAACTTTAGCAGAAAGGGTGATTAGTATGGTAAAATGTATCAGGTTTAGAAATTTAAACGATACATCTAAAGATGATATGAATGCATTTTGGTTAGGATTTTCTACTTGGATATCTCAGGGATATGTAAGGGAAAACTTGTTTACAGAAGAATATATGAAAAATACAACGGAAGAGTTCTATGACAATTTGCAATTTTATAACATACAATACAGGTTATATTATGAAAAAGAATATCCCTTTTTTGAAATTGCTAATAGGGGGATAGAAGAAGAATATATAAAAAATTTTTTGGAGATCATGTATGAGTTATGGGTAAGAAATGACAAGAAGGAAGAATTTGCAGCAGAAGTTAATAGAAGATTGAGAAAAGCAAATCTGAAATTTCAGATATCCGGTGTAAAAGCATTAGCATATACCGAAGAAGGTAAAGCAGAGTTGTTTTTGAATAGAAACTTCATTCAAGAGCCAGCTATTAGAAAAGAGTTACTAGAAGATATATATACAATACTTAGCAATATGCAAGGAAACAGTATATACAGAGGTGTAAGGGAGAATTCATTGAATGATGGATTTAGAGACGGATTAAAAAATACTCGTAGATATCAGGTGCATGATCAGACAAGGCACGGAGAATCAGAGAGTGGTCATGAGCCAGGAGAGTTAGATTTGCTTGTGTCAACGAGGAAAGAAGATTTGCCTATTGCAATTGTCGAGGCACTTATTTTAAAAGGAATGGATAGACATAATCTAAAAATACATATAGATAAAGCTTTAACAAAATATAATCCTACAGGTTGTCCCAATACCATAATAGCAATTTATGTAAGAAATAATGATTTTGCAAAATTGATGTCAGATTTAGGTAATTACTTAAGACAATATGATTTCCCATATGAAGTAAAAGACGATTTTATTGAAATAAATACCGGTTATACTGAGTCAAGACAATGGAAACTTGATTTGATACGTAGTAACAAAGATATTACTTTACAAATATATGCATTTAATATGCCGTAAAGGAACGGCGTATTTCTGCCATCTAAAAAATGGCAGAAAAAATTGTTAGACCTATCTTGACGTACGCTGATGAAGCTCAGGAGTACACAGATGACCAGAAATCGGCACTTAAATATGTTGTCACAGATAGTAAAAACCCACAGACTTTGTTCTGTGGGACACCGCCGACCCCTGTAAGCACCGGCACTGTGTTTACAAAACTTCGGCAGAAAGCACTTGCCGGAGAGACATACAACACCGGATGGGCGGAGTGGTCGGTGCCGGAACAATCAGATGTGGGGTGGTGATGTTGTGGCAACAATCTAGACGTAAAAACCTGATACATTTAAGTATACGCTTATGGTATAATTCTGCTTAGTGATAACATAAAGCAAACAGCGAGGTGAAAAAACATGTACGACTGTGGATTTACAAGAGAAAATCATAGATTTAGATTTCGCACAGGTGGAATTATTATAAAAGATAATAAAATGCTTTTCGTAAAAAGCAGTATCGGAAATTATTATTATATGATTGGAGGGGCAGTACAGCTAGGAGAAACAACAGAAAAATGTGTTGAACGTGAGATTTTAGAAGAAGCAGGGCTGAAGGTACAAGCAGAGCGTTTGGCAGTTGTATGTGAGAATTTCTTTAAGGGTGCCGGAGGAGTGGAAGACGGCTTTGACTGTCATACGATTGAGTTTTATTATCTTATGAAAATTCAGGAGGATAATGCAGCAGTCTGTAAAAAGCAAACAGATGTGGGAGAGGAACTCATTTGGATTCCTATGGAGGATATTCCGGACAGCGATATAAAGCCTTCTTTTATAAAGGAATATATAAATGAGATTATAAATTCGGATAGAATAATGCATATTGTACAATCTCCCCAACTATGATAAAATATTCGCCAAGTAATTACTATGTCACAGAATAAGGGGGAAGTATTTATGAGAGAGCTATTATATGGCATTACGGAGATGATTGCCAGAATACATAATTACATAATGCATGTGAATGACCGGTTTGAATATGATTTTTCGGACAAGGATTTACATTTTCTGGTTATAGGAATACTGGGCATGCTGATGATTTTTGTTGTGTATCCGCTGTTTAAGTGGCTTGCCGGCAAGAAGCATGTTATGGTGATTGCGTGGATATATGTATTTACACTTATTATCGTAATCACATTTGCAATCGAAATCGGTCAGAAAATAAGCAATACCGGCAACATGGAATTTGCTGATATAATGTTTGGTGTAATGGGATTTATTGTGATGTTCGCAGTCTTTGCGGTGATTCGCGGTATATATCATGGAATAAGGTGGTTTGCTACCCATAAGTTTGTTGAGAGGGGGCAAGCTGGTGGCGAAGATGTGAAACAGGAAAATCCGGATAGCTGTAGTTGTAAAGTGAATGATGCGTATAAGAATGAATCAGCTAAAAGTGAAAATGTGATACAAGCTGATAATCAGGCTTGTACACAATATGAGTATAAATTCAGCGATGAGGACATACAGCTGATAACGAAGCTTTCCGATAAAGAAAATGATAATGCTGATACAGAAAAAGTAACGGAAGAATTATAGAAAAACATAGAAAACCCCCATAAGTGTATTGAAACAAAATGCACTTATGGGGGTTTTTATTTCAGAAACCTGCGGGATGTACACCGGAAGGAGAATTATCGGCACTAAAATATAATACTCAGTGTGCTCCGACACCTGCTCCGGCCGTCTCGGCATCATACTTTTTCTTGAGGTCTGAGAGTTCATCATCGGTGTGCAGGATTTCGACTTCACCGAGGGTGTACTTGCGCCCATTTGCTTCGAGAAAGCGGTATGCCATCATGAATGAGATGTCATCAAAGTTGGTCATGTAAGTATTGTTGATTCTGCTGATATCCCATGCAGGTGTGTTGTAGGACGTCAAATCAATTGAGCGGAATATCTGGTCGAATGAGTCGATGCAGATACGCTTCTGCTGAGCCATATCAGATGAGACAGTCTGGACATCGAATACCTTCAGGTAGACACGTAGCCAGCCACCGATAGGAGCCTTGTACCACTGGTGTATCGTCTGGTATTCCTTCTGCATTGACAGTATGAGATATTCCCAGTCAGTCGATACATAAGAGGCATCAACGATGGTCTGAATCTGGGATGGGGTCAGGGTGAGATTGTATTTATCATTGAATTTTTCTACAATCCTGATTCTCTTCGGAACTGCGTTCGGAAGCTGTTCAGACTTAGGAATTGTGCTGTTTCGTACCTCTTTTGCCTCTTTTTTAAATTCCTTATTTTTAGCTGTTTCATCGGGAGCAGAGATTGACTTAAAAATCCGGTAAATAACATAAGCCGGAATAAGAAGTGAACCAAGTCCGAGTGAAAGGCTGAAAAGACTTCCGGAAGCATTTGAAAAGAAGAGGGCGATAAGTATGAAAATTATGATTCCCTTCTTTTTTTTCAGCTTACTGTAAATTTTTGGATTGTTGCGCGCGTACGCGAAGTACCAGATTACAAAAAATATTATTAATCCCATTATTTCTCTCCCTCAATTGCTGAAAATAGATTATTTGATAAATCAAGCTGTTGAAAGTGTAACACCCGGAACAAAATTTGTAAATATTTTAGTTTAAATTAAAACGTGGTGTCTTCTGTCAGGTTATTGTACTGCGCTTTTATACGCATTGCCATGTTGGCAAGTGAAGCGTCATAGTATGGTCCTACAAAGAAGATGTAGGCAAGACCGCTTGTAAGCATTGACAGGAACATCCATCCGATGAAGGAAAGGTTAAGAATGAATAAGTTCATCTTGTTCCCGTCCATCATCCTGCGGCTCAATACGAAAATCTCCCTGCGGTCGATGTCCGGATTTTCTGCGAGGAGATATGGAACCATGAATGTTTCATAGCTTTTTATCACTCCCGGAATTATAAATAAAAGCGACCATAAGAAAATCTTTAAATGTCTCAAAAACTGGATAAGCACTGTGTTGAGATAATTTTTTTCAAAGGCAGTGATAAGTGTGCGGAATTTCGGCTCCTTATAATGTCCTTCCATGTAAAAGCTGCAATTACCCACCTCAAATGGATATACCACAAGAAAATTGTACATAAGCCTGATAAGGTAGGAGACTATACTTGCGATGGCGAAGCGTCGTAGCATTATCGAATATGTATCATATCCTACGGACTGTACCAATGATGATATGCGGTTATATATTGTGGAATATAATTCATCTACGGAGGAGGCGGACATTAATGATTGATAAAATGCTTCTGTATCGAATGCATTGCTGACCTGCATGCTGCCGTCCAATATGTAATTAAATATAAGAAGTATTCCTGTTCCTGTTATAAAGCTTGCAAGTATGCAGCGGAAAAAATATGAACCTAATATTCTTTTGGCAGCTTTTTTTATACTTGATATTGAATGTTCTCCCATAAAAACCTCATTTCTGTTACTTTGTTACTAATATTTATTAAGGATGATTGTAAAATCCGGGTATGAAATTATGTAAGCCGCGGTTTTAATGAACAATACTGTCTGCTATTATATTCTAATACCATGATTATTTCAAGTTTGTAATGCATAGATAATTGCGAAACTCAATTTTGCCGGCAGAATCGTACAAGGTGCGACGGTCATACACCGGGTTTTGCAATCATCTGTACGGTATTAAAGCGGGTACAGCTGCTAAATATTTGTCAATAGTACATTGACAACAGGTTTCTATTATGATAATATTATTCAATCCTAAATGATACGGAAAATTATTTGTCGCAGGCAGAAAGCCCGGCACAAAAACGGAGGAAAATATGGCTAAGAATACAGCTAATGAGACAGAGAAGAGCAGGGAAATCAGGAATACCAATAAGAAGCAGGTTGAGAGCGTACAGCTTGAGACGAGGAAGCAGCTTATTGAGCAGCTCATCAGTTACCGCAAGGCCAAGAAGATTACACAGGCAGATATTTCAGATAACACAGGAATCCAGAGACCTAATATAAGCCGTCTTGAGAGTGGCAAGTACAATCCTACTCTTGATATGATTGTACGTGTTGCCGACAGCATCGGACTTGAGGTTGAGATTACCCTTAAGGAAAAGAAAAACCAGTTAAAATGAAGCAGGAACGAAGAATTCTAAGAAATATTATATATGCTTTTGCTGCGCAGGGAATATCACTGCTTTTAAGCATACTCACATCACTTATTCTGCCTAAGTTTTTTGATAAGGCGAACTATGGCTATTGGTCACTCTTTCTGTTTTATACAGGGTATACAGGCTTTTTTCATTTCGGACTTAATGACGGAGTATATCTTAAGATTGGCGGAACAGAGTATGAAGACATGGATAAGAAGCTGTTAGGCGGACAGTTCTGGTTCGGTGCATTATTCCAGTCGGTCATAGCGATAGGGATTGTGCTGTGGGCTGTTTTGTCGGGAAATGGTGTCGATACAGAGTTCGTATTCATAATGACTGCCGTGTATATGCTGTTATACAATCTGACATTGTATCTTGGATGTGTGTTTCAGGCCGCTAACGAGACAAGACTATATTCCTTGTCCGTTATGATTGACAAGATTGTGTTCATGGTATCCATTCTTGCTCTTTTCATTGTAAAAAGCAGCGATTACAAGACCTATGTATGGCTTTATATGTCAGCTAAGCTGTGCGCCATGCTTTACTGTGTGTACAAGGGACGTGAGATTGTGTTTGCCGGGAGAATGGCATTTGGTACAGTAGCGCGTGAGGCATTGGACTGTATAAGAATAGGTATCAACCTTACCATTGCCAACATAGCCGGCAATCTCATACTTGGCGGGGGAAGATTCATAATAGACAGATATTGGGGGATAGAGGATTTTGGTGAGGTTTCGTTTTCATTGACGCTTACCAATTTCTTTTTACTGTTCGTATCTCAGATTTCGATGGTACTGTTCCCGGCACTCAGGCAGATTGATGAGAAGAGGCAGAAGAGTCTTTTTGAAATGTCCAAGCATGTTCTTAATGTGATGCTGCCCATCGTTTTTCTGGTGTATATACCGGCTAAGGAGATACTTAAGCTCTGGCTTCCGCAGTATGAGGTCAGTCTTGCGTATATGGCAATTTTACTGCCGATGTGTATTTTTGACGGCAAGATGAACCTTGTGTGTGCGACATATTTTAAGGTACTGAGAAAAGAGAGATTTCTGCTGTATGTCAATATCTTTTCCATGGTGCTTAGCGTCGTACTGTCTATTGTGGGTGCGTATGGTCTGCACAGTATAGATTCGATTATTCTGTTTATGGTATGTTCGATAGGTGTGAGATATTTTATTTCACAGCTTTATCTTGAACGTCTGCTTGGGAAAGCGTCCGGACAGGCAGGCGCGCGCGTGGGAATGGCTGAGGAGCTTGTGCTGGTGGTCATCTGTGCTTATGCGTGCTGGAAGCTGCATTCGGGATCTGCTTTTGCGATAACAGCTATTGCGTATCTGATATATCTTGTGCTCAACAGAAGGAGCGTTGGATATTTATGGGGAATGGTTAAGGCTAAGATTACAAAATAAATTGTATTTGTAAGATTAGAAAATAATATTTTATTGGGAGGTATTTTGTTATGGGAATTATTAAAGAGGTATTCGGTCATGATAGTCATGGTGAGAAGGTGTACTCATACACTGTGACGAATGAGCATGGAACGAGAATGAGAGTCATTGAGATTGGGGCGGCACTTCAGTCGCTTGAGGTGGCGGACAGAGACGGTAATTTTGCAGATGTTGTCCTTGGCTTTGACAATGTGGAGCAGTATGAGAAGGAAAATGGCGCTAACTTCGGCGCTGTTGTGGGACGTAATGCCAATCGCATCAAGAACGGACATTTCGTGATAAACGGAAAGGAGTATCAGCTTGCCATAAATGATGGCAGGAACAATCTTCACAGCGGTCCGGATGGATACAGCTCAAGGAAATGGAGCAGTGAGATTGTTGAGGATGAAAGAGGTCTTGCGGTAAGATTTTCACTTATAAGCCCGGATGGGGATCAGGGAATGCCGGGTGAGCTTCATATATCGGCTATGTATGTTCTCACTGAGGATGACAGCGTAATTTTAGAGTATGAAGGAGTTGCCGGTGAGGATACCATAGTAAATCCTACCAACCACTCATATTTCAATCTGGCAGGACACGCTTCCGGCACGGTATATAATCAGGAAATGTGGCTTGCGGCGAAGGAATTTACACCTTCCGATTCAGGTCTTATTCCTACAGGGGAATACAGAAGCGTAAAGGGAACACCTATGGATTTCACTGAACCAAAGGCTATAGGTCGGGACATCGAGGCCGATTATGAGCCGCTTGTGCTTGCAGGTGGCTATGACCATAACTTTGTTCTTGACAACAAGGGCGAGGTGGAGCTTGCGGCAAGCCTTTATGACAGCGGGAGCGGAAGATACATGGAAGTGTTTACCCAGATGCCGGGTATCCAGATATATACAGGCAATTTCCTTAGCGGAAAAGTGCGGGGAAAGGATAACTGCTGCTATGGAAGAAGGAGCGGAGTATGCTTTGAGAGCCAGTTCTTCCCGGATTCGGTGAACAACATGGCATTTGAATCGCCGGTTGCCAAGGCAGGGGTACCATTTGATTTTGTGACGATTTATAAATTCTCTGTAAAATAATCTTTATTAGATTATAATATTCGAGATATAACTCGAAATAATCAGCATTAGCGTGGAATATAAATGCGTTGATAGTAAATTTCCGGGAGGCGGACACATGAGACTGGATAAGATAAATACAGAAGAAGCGTTCCGCTATCTTGGCTATGGTATATCGGCTCCTGATGAGCAGACGGCGGAGATTGCCGCCGATTGCGAGAGGAAGCTTCTGGAGGTTATTGACGCAAAGTATACATATAAGTATTTTGAAATTGATAAAAATGACAGTGAGCCGGGCAGTATTGCACTGTACGGTACATCGTTAAGACTGTGCGGAGGAGCGATTTTCGAGCATTTGGAGGGCTGTAATGGTGTGGTACTGTTCGCAGCGACATTGTCGGACGGAGTTGACAGGCTTATAAGGCAGCTGTCAGTCAGAAGCATGGCTTCTGCTGTCATCACGGACAGCATGGCTTCGGCAGCGGTTGAGCAGGTGTGTGATATTGCGGAGCAGGAGATTATAAAAGAATTTGCCGGTAAATACACCACCTGGCGCTTTAGTCCGGGGTATGGTGATTTTCCACTGGAGACACAGGCGCTTTTTTTGAATGTGCTGTGTGCTCAGAAGAGAATAGGTGTTAACATTACAGGGGGTGGACTTATGACTCCCTGTAAGTCTGTTACGGCGGTTATAGGTGTCTCAGATTATGAAATTGAAAGAAAAAGACGTGGCTGTAGTGTGTGCATGATGAAGGACACCTGCAGATTCCGCAAGAAAGGTGAACACTGTGGAGTTTAAGGAATTACTTGAAAAGAAAAATAAGGCAGAAAAAAAATATATATTGCTGGATGGTGCCATGGGAACCGTGCTTCAGGCATCGGGGCTTAAGCTTGGACAGATACCGGAGGTGTTATCCTTCACAGACGAGGAGCTTCTTATCGGAATACATAGACAGTACGTTGAGAGTGGTTCGGATATAATCTATACCAACACCTTCGGCGGCAACAGATATAAGCTTGAGGGCTGTGGCTACACAGTGGAGCAGGTCATAAAGAAGGGAATTGAGAATGCCAGAAAGGCATGTGAAGGGACAGACTGCATAGTTGCACTTGATTTGGGACCTATCGGAAGACTTGTTGAGCCTACAGGAGATTTGAAATTCGAGGAAGCATACGATATATATAAGGAACAGGTAATCGCAGGCCGTGAGGCAGATGTCATTGTGTTTGAGACGATGACGGATTTGTTAGAGCTTAAGGCTGCCGTACTCGCTGCGAAGGAGAATACAGAGCTTCCTATTATCTGTACAATGACCTTTGAACAGAATATGAGAACCTTCACTGGCTGCCAGGTATCTTCGATGGCACTCACTATGGAGGGACTTGGAGTTGATGCACTGGGTGTTAACTGCTCATTAGGACCGGATGAGTTATACCCGGTTGTTGAGGAGCTTGGCAGATATACAAGGCTTCCGCTTGTTGTAAAGCCTAATGCAGGACTTCCGGACCCTGTGACTAATGAATACAATGTAACTCCGCAGGAATTTGCTGCAAAGATGGCTAAGATGGCTCAGATAGGCGTAACCATAATGGGCGGCTGCTGCGGTACGAGTCCTGCATACATAGCGGAGCTTAAGAAGGCTCTTGACGGCGCGGAATTTGTTCGGGAGGAAAGAGCCATCCCATCTGCGGTATGCTCAGCGAGCAATACAGTTGTGATTAATCAGCCCAGAATTATCGGTGAGAGAATAAATCCTACCGGAAAGAAGCTGTTTAAGCAGGCACTCAAAGACCATAACCTTGATCATATTATGAATCAGGCACTTGAGCAGATTGATGGCGGTGCGGAGATACTTGATGTCAATGTAGGACTTCCGGAGATTGATGAGAGGAGCATGATGGTTGATGCCATAAGAGCTATCCAGTCCGTATGCGACGTTCCTCTGCAGATTGATAGTACTATACCTGAGGTTTTAGAGGCAGGGCTAAGAATATATTGCGGTAAGCCGATTGTCAATTCAGTAAACGGTGAGGAAAATTCCCTCAACAATGTCCTGCCGCTTGTCAAGAAGTATGGAGCCTGCGTGGTAGGTCTTGCACTTGATGAGAACGGAATACCTAAGACCGCACCTGAGCGTGTTGCCATCGCAAAGAAGATTCTTGACAGGGCGCTTGACATCGGAATACCTAAGGAGAATGTGTTTATAGACTGTTTAACTCTCACCGCCTCCGCAGAGCAGGATGGTGTCATGGAGACACTGAATGCGCTTCATGCCGTACATTATGAGCTTGGACTTAATACGGTTCTCGGAGTGTCGAATATCTCATTCGGACTTCCGTACAGAGAGCTTGTTAACCAGAATTTCCTTGCTATGGCGCTCACCTATGGACTTACACTGCCGATTATCAATCCTAATGTGGTTTCGATGACAGGTGCGGTGCGCGCATACAGGCTTCTGACCGGCATAGACCGCAACTCCATGGACTATATCCGGGCATATAACGGATATACCCCTGTGAAGGCAGGAAAACAGGAGAATGCGGCTAAGAGCACCTCTGCCTCAGATTCATCCACTAGTGGAGCACCTGAGAAGGGAACACTCGCCTACGCTGTTGAGAACGGGCTTAAGAATGATGGTGCCAGACTTACGGCTCAGATGCTTGAGCACATGGAAGCTCTTGATATAATCAATGGAACGCTCATACCTGCGCTTGACCGTATCGGCAAGAATTTTGAGAAGGGAAAGGTGTTCCTGCCTCAGCTCATTCTTGCAGCGGAGGTTACGCAGGCTTCCTTCGAGGTTATCAAAAAGAAGCTTGCGGCTGATAACAAGACTCCTGTAAGCAAGGGAAAGATTGTCATGGCTACGGTAAAGGGCGATGTCCACGATATAGGAAAGAATATAGTGAAGGTAATCCTTGAGAATTACGGTTACACAGTTATAGACCTGGGCAAGGATGTCGACTATATGACAGTTGTGAATGCGGCGATAGAGCACAAGGCTAAGCTTGTAGGTCTGTCCGCACTTATGACAACAACCCTTGTCAGCATGGAAAAGACGATTGAGCTGCTTCATGAGCACAATGTCGACTGCAAGATTGTGGTTGGCGGTGCGGTGCTCACACCGGAGTATGCAAAGCAGATTGGCGCAGATTACTATGCCAAGGATGCCATGGATACCGTCGCAGCGGCTAGAGAAGTATTTGGTGAATAGAAAGAGAATATATATAGATGAAAGAGAATCAGTTTTTTGCCCTGATGGGAAGAATGAAATATATCAACCGCTGGGGACTTATGAGAAATACCAGAAAAGAGAATATATGTGAACACAGTCTCGATGTCGCCATGATAGCGCACGCGCTTGGTGTAATCAACAATGTGTATTTTGGTGGCAGCTTGAATGCGGACAGACTTGCCATAATGGGAATGTACCATGATGCCACGGAGATTATCACGGGAGATATGCCGACACCTGTAAAATATTATAATCCTCTTATACGCCATGCGTATAAGGAGGTTGAGAGCGTGGCTAAGGATGAGCTTTTGGGTGGACTTCCGGAGGAGATGAGAGCTTACTATGAGCCGGTGCTGCAGGATACAGAGAAGGAGGCGGTTCTGTGGCTGTATGTCAAGGCGGCAGATAAGCTGTCGGCACTTGTCAAGTGCATTGAGGAGCGTTCCATGGGAAATCAGGATTTCCTGAAAGCGGAGGAGACAACGCTGCAATCAGTTCTGGACATGAAGCTCCCTGAAGTCAACTTTTTTGTGGAGCATTTCATTCAGGCTTACGGTCTTACACTTGATGAGTCGAAATAGGCAGCTTTGGTACTGCTTTGATACGGGATGGGTATGGATGCTGACCGGGGCAGTCTTTATTGGAGTATAATAAATGGGTAAAGCTTTATTTATAGCAGAGAAGCCTAGTGTGGCACAGGAATTTGCCAAGGCATTAAAATATAATACAGTGCGTCGCGATGGCTACGTTGAATCGGATGAGGCTGTTGTGACATGGTGTGTCGGACATCTTGTCACAATGAGCTATCCTGAATGTTATGACCCGGCGCTTAAAAGATGGAGTCTTGATACGCTGCCTTTTATTCCGGCTGAGTGGAAGTATGAGGTTATCGAAGGAGTAAAAAAGCAGTTTGATATTGTTTCAGGGCTCCTTAATCGTCCTGATGTAGATACAATATATGTGTGCACGGACTCCGGGCGTGAGGGAGAATATATCTACAGACTTGTTGAACAGCAGGCTCATGTTGAGGGCAAGAAAAGAAGACGCGTGTGGATAGACTCACAGACTGAGGAGGAGATTTTAAGAGGAATACGGGAGGCGAAGGATTTATCCGAATATGACAGCCTTGCGGACGCTGCATATCTGCGCGCGAAGGAGGATTACCTTATGGGTATCAATTTTTCGCGTGTACTGACCTTGAAATATGGAAATACTATATCTAATTACCTGAAGCTTCAGAAAGGAACCGTTATAGCAGTCGGACGCGTTATGACCTGTGTGCAGGGCATGATAGTAAAACGCGAGAGGGAAATCAGGCAGTTCGTTGAGACACCATTTTACAGGGTACTGGCTAAGTGCAGCTTAGGCGGAAGCGTATTTGAGGCTGAGTGGCGTGTTGCGGAGGGCTCAAAATATTTTGCCTCCCCTAAGCTGTACAAGGAGAATGGATTTAATAAGGAGGAGGACGCAAGGGCGCTTATCGAGCAGATAACAGAAGTGAAAATGCCTGATACCTCGCGGAATCTGAGCGTTGCTCCGCCGGCTGACCTTGTTATAACAGGGCTTGAAAAGAAGAAGGAGAACAAGAGCGCACCGCTTCTGTTTAACCTTGCAGAGCTTCAGAATGAGTGCTCAAGATTGTTTAAGATAAGCCCTGATGAGACACTCAGGATAACTCAGGAGCTGTATGAAAAGAAGCTTGTCACATATCCAAGAACGGACGCGCGAGTTTTATCCACCGCCGTTGCTAAGGAAATATATAAAAATATAAATGGGCTTAGAGGATATGAGCCTGCCGCCGGGTATGCAGCGGAGATTCTTTCGGGCGGCAGCTATAAGACGATAGCTAAGACGAAGTACACGAATGACAAGCAGATTACCGACCATTATGCGATTATACCGACAGGACAGACAGGGGCTGTGAGGGGACTTTCGGCAATAGCTCTCAAGGTGTATGACACCATTGTGAAGAGATTCCTTGCGATATTCTATCCGTCTGCTGTATACCAGAAGGTTGCGATTACTATGAAAAAGGATACGGAAAGCCTTTTCTCAAGCTTCAAGGTGCTTATATCGGAGGGCTACCTTAAGGTTGCGGGGATACCTGCTTCGCAGAACAGGGGAAATAAGAACAACGATGATGAGACAGAGGATGTAAAATGTGATGCAGCGATGCTTGAGCTTTTACAGAAGCTGAAGAAGGGTGACATAATACAGGCAGGAGAATTTTTTGTCAAAGAAGGAAAGACATCACCGCCTAAGAGATATAATTCCGGTTCGCTGATCCTTGCGATGGAGAATGCGGGACAGCTTATCGAGGATGAGGAGCTTAGGGCACAGATAAAGGGCAGCGGTATCGGAACGAGTGCAACGCGCGCCGAGATATTGAAAAAGCTTATCGACAAGGGCTACATCAGGCTCAACGGCAAAACACAGATTATAACACCTACACTTCTTGGCGAGATGATATATGATGTTGTGGCAGCATCGATAAAATATCTGCTGGATCCCACACTCACGGCGAGCTGGGAGAAGGGGCTTACAGGCGTTGCCGATTCGAGCATATCAAGCCGGGAATACTTGGATAAGCTCGAAGGCTATGTTACCAGAAGAACGCTTGCGGTTAAACAGGTGAATAACCAGTATATGCTGAGGCCATATTTTGATTATGCGGCATCATTCTATAAGTAATTAGGATAAATAGATTGTTTTAGGTAAACTTATGTGATAGAATAATTCTAATTTGCAGGAAATTTTTGAAGGAGATTGCATTATGTCAGAAGAGCTTAGAATAGAGAAGCTATATAATCTCAGTGAGACGATAGCAGCAGAACTTTTTGAGGGACTTGATTATCCGTGGCAGGCACTTCCGCTTATCGGCGAATTTATCAAGAAGCTTGGGAGAACGCTTGATAAATCGGAATATGATGAGACAGCGGAAAATGTCTGGATTGCCAAGAGCGCTGTGGTAGCACCTACTGTATACATCAACGGACCATGTATTATAGGAAAGAATGCAGAAGTCCGTCATTGCGCATTCATCAGAGGAAATGCGATTGTGGGCGAGGGAGCAGTTGTAGGAAATTCAACAGAGCTTAAGAATGTGGTACTATTTAACAGGGTTCAGGTTCCGCATTATAATTATGTTGGGGATTCAATCCTGGGCTATAAGTCCCACATGGGAGCAGGCTCAATAACCTCGAATGTGAAGTCTGATAAGGCTTTGGTCAAGGTAAAGTGTAACGGACAGGTGATTGAGACGGGACTTAAGAAGTTCGGTGCCATGCTTGGAGACAATGTCGAGGTTGGATGTGGTTCAGTGCTCAATCCGGGAACAGTGATAGGACGTGGAAGCAATATCTATCCCCTTTCATCCGTGAGAGGCTATGTTGCCGGGAACAGCATATATAAAAAGCAGGGCGAGGTTGTAGAAAAGCAGTACACTGAAAATGGAGGATTGAAGTGAGTAAGGTAGCGATAGTAACGGACAGCAACAGTGGAATAACGCAGGCATGTGCAAAGGAACTGGGAATATCGGTGCTTCCTATGCCTTTCTATATAAATGGCAGGCTTTATTATGAGGATATTGATCTTACACAGGAGCAGTTTTATAAGGCATTGGGCGAGGATGCAGAGATATCGACATCACAGCCATCGCCGGGCGATGTGACAGATCTGTGGGACGGACTGCTTAAGGAGTATGATGAGGTTGTCCATATTCCTATGTCAAGCGGTCTAAGCAGCTCATGCCAGACTGCGATAATGCTTGCAGATGATTATGACGGGAAGGTTCATGTGGTAAATAACCAGAGAATTTCCGTAACACAGAGGCAGTCTGTGTTAGATGCCATGGCTATGGCTGAAAAGGGCTATACAGCTAAGCAGATTAAGGATAAGCTTGAGGAGACTAAGTTTGAGTCAAGTATATATATAACTCTTTCAACATTATATTATCTTAAGAAGGGCGGAAGAATAACACCTGCCGCAGCGGCGCTTGGCACATTGTTAAAGCTCAAGCCTGTTCTCCAGATTCATGGCGAGAAGCTTGACGCATTTTCTAAGTGCCGAACGCTCAAGCAGGCGAAGCAGACTATGATAAATGCTGTTTCGGATGATTTTGTCAAGCGCTTTGGAAGCTCGAAAAAGGGAGAAAATATGTATATTGAGATAGCTTATTCCGGAGAGCCTGATGAGGGAAAGCTGTTTTATGATGAGGTGAAGGCACTTTTTCCGGAGCATGATATTGTGATGAACCCGCTGTCGCTGAGTGTGTCGTGCCATATAGGACCGGGGGCAGTGGCACTTGCCTGTGTGAAGAAGCTGGATATATAAGAATATGAAATACAGAATATTGGAATGAGGCTTAGTGTGAAAAATAAGCTTGATAGCATATTTTTCACACATGTAATTTGTTTCTGAGCAAAAACAAATTGCTTTGATGGCAGATGAGAAATCGCCTATGCGAATTTCTAATCGCCTCCTCGCGATAAATCGCTCGGAAATGAGGATTAGTATGGAAAATATAGTTTCTAAACTGATAATGTACGGGGATATGCCGGCGGATTCCATATTGATGAAGCTGTGCGATGTCTCAAAAAGAGCTAAGGATATGGATGCACCTAAGGATGAACTTGTGATTGAGGCTTACAGACAGATTAAGAGACTGCTTGTGCTTGCGACATCCTACGGCTTTGACAACAATCTATGGCATAATTATCTTACATTTCTATTGATAACCGATGAGAATCCGTTCAGTATAACCTGCGAGAAGGTTGGTGCCAAGGATGGTAGTGCCAATATCTTTGCAAAAAATGATTTTAAGGCATTTTATGAGCTGTTCCATTATGATTTTTCATGGCTTCAGGAGAGGCTTGGCATAGACAGCTTTGACATTCTCGAGAATTATAAGGCTATAGGCAAGCCGGAGCTTATGTACAATAAGAACGTGAGCGAAAAAGTCAGAGGGCTTTCCCTCAAGCTTGGTCAGTCTGAGGATGCGGATGAGATTTTTGAGCTGGTTACAGGCTTTTATAAGGCATACGGTGTCGGAATGTTCGGACTTAACAAGGCGTTCCGTTTCTCATCGGATGCGGAGGGACATATCAATTTCCAGCCTATCAACAACATGGAAAAGGTTATGTTAAATGACCTTGTCGGCTACGAAATCCAGAAAAAGAAGCTTGTCGATAACACCAAGGCGTTTGTTGATGGAAAGAAGGCTAATAATGTGCTTCTTTTTGGCGACAGCGGAACAGGTAAGTCCACAAGCATTAAGGCAATCGTAAATGAGTTCTATGACCAGGGGCTTAGAATGATTGAGATTTACAAGCACCAGTTCAAGGATTTGTCGAATGTGATTGCGGCTATCAAGAACAGAAATTATAAGTTTATCATCTATATGGATGATTTATCATTCGAGGAGTTTGAGATAGAGTATAAGTTCTTAAAGGCAGTCATTGAGGGCGGTGTTGAGACAAAGCCGGATAATATACTTATATATGCAACCTCCAACAGACGTCATCTTATCAAGGAGACATGGAATGACAGGGATGACGTGCAGACAGACAATGGAATGCACCGTTCAGACACAATGCAGGAGAAGCTTTCGCTTGTAAATAGGTTCGGTGTTACAATTAATTACTCTAAGCCTAGTCAGAAGGAATATTTTAATATTGTCATTGAGCTTGCCAGAAAGAGCGGAGTTAACATGACAGATGAGCAATTGTGTACAGAGGCAAATAAGTGGGAATTAAGCCATGGGGGAATCTCAGGACGAACCGCACAGCAGTTTATCAATTATTGTCTTGGACAGCAGTAGAAGGGTTATTGGTTTTGTTTATACCGGGAAATATGACAGGCAGTGGAATTCTTTTGCAAGGAAGGAAATAATCTATGATTAAAGGTGTAGACATATCTACCTTACTTGAACTTGAGAGACTAAAGACAAAATTCTATGATAATGGTGCAGAAGGAAAGCTGGAAGACATATTGGCATCACATGGGGTCAACAGTGTGAGGCTGAGACTGTGGAACAGCCCTTTTGATATTGACGGTGTAGCATACGGAGGTGGGAGCGATGACCTTGTGACGGTCATAGAGCTTGCGCGAAGATGTAAGGCTGTCGGAATGAGCTTCCTGCTTGATTTCCATTACAGCGATTTCTGGGCGGACATGGGCAGGCAGATGAAGCCTAAGGCATGGAGAGGGTATGACACGGATAAGCTTTGCGATGCGGTTAAGCGGTATACGGTATCGGTTCTTGAGTATCTGACCGCTGCCGGAGTGTGCCCGGATATGATCCAGCCCGGCAATGAGATATCGAATGGTATTCTGTGGCCTGAAGGAAGATTTCCGGAGTATGGGACGGCATGCTCTATTTTGCAGTCAGCGATAACGGGAATACGCATGGCCGCTCCGGATGCCAAGGTGATTTTACATACAGCCGCAGAGCCGGAGCATGAGGTGTATACAAGTTTTCTTGATAAATATGGCAGCAGGCTTGACTATGATATTATCGGAGTTTCTTATTTTCCTTATAAAAAGACCTATGGACTCAGTGCTTTGGAGGAGAACATAGAGATTCTATCGAAAAAATATAATAAGGATGTGTGTATTGTTGAGACAGCTATGCCATATACAACTGAGGATTACGCCGGTTTAGAAAAGCTGGGTGAAAATGCACGAAAGGGAATGGCAGCCGGAAAGAACTCCGCACTTGATAATTCCAAGTACAGTATAAGTCCGGAAGGACAGTCAGAATATATGAAAGAGCTTATAGAGATGATTGGCAGACATCCGCAGTGTCTGGGCTTTTATTACTGGGAACCAGCATGGATACCTGTTGTCGGTTCGGGATGGGCGACAAGTGCTTCCATACAGTATCTTGGAGTGAAGGAGCCTTGCGGAAACGAGTGGGCTAATCAGGCACTCTTTGATTATGAAGGAAATGCGCTTCCGGCGCTTCACAAAATTGGGACAGGGGTCTGACACCCTGTCCCATTTTTTGCTTTGGGACATGGGGTCAGACCCCTGTCCCAATTTGTTTAATTCGGTGCTTTTCCAACGGATTCTCTCAGTACCACGGTTGAGTGAAGAAGCATGGTGCTGACAGGCAGACCCGACATAAGGTCTTTTAATAATGAGAATGCGGACTTTCCGAGAGCGAAACGCTCCTGCCTTATGGTGGTAAGGGGAGGGGCAAGATACTTTGCCACCGGCAGATCGTCAAAGCCTGTCACACTTACATCCTCCGGCACACGAAGCCCGAGCTTGTGAAGCTCGTTTATGGTTCTTGCTGCGATAAGATCACTGGCACACATTATAGCTGTAGCTCCTCTGCCTGTGAAGTCCTTCACAAAATCAGCTACTGTCTCATCCGGATAGTATACGGTATGCCCTATGAGCTGCATATCAAGGTCAAGCTCTGCCTCATTCATAGCTTGTATGAAGCCCTGATATCGGAGTGCTGATATGTAGCTGTTTTTGGAACCATTCAAAAATGCAATTTTTCTATGACCATTATCCTTCAGATATCTTATCAGGGTCGAAAATCCGACGTGTATATCTGTACCTACATAAGCTATATGTTCATTGGAAATATAGTTGTCAAACAGGACTGTGGGAATGGTTGTCTTTTCAAGCTGCTTCATATATATTTCATTAAGCTCAAGACCAAGAAAAAAAGCTCCAGAATAACCATTCTGCTTCATAAGACTGTCATAGGTCTGCCATGTCTGGAAATACTGGTCAATAGGAACAATGTCAACTTCAAACTGGGCTTCGCTTGCTACAAGCCGGAAACCGGCGATAAGCTCATAACCGAACTGGTTGATATTCGCGTATTCCATATTTTCTACAATAATACAGACCTTCTGCCTTGTGGCGGTTTTCTTTTCTTTAATTATATAACCCATTTCTATAGCGGTGTCTAAAACCTGCTGGCGCATATCTTCGCTTATATCGCTTGCACCATGCAGTCCCTTGGAAACGGTACTTATTGAAATGCCGAGTCTTTCGGCAATGTCTTTAATAGTAACCATACATCCTCTTTCTCTCTCATTGTTCTACACAAGTTTTCGAAAATGAAATCATAAAATTATACGAAAATGATAGCACACTTTTCCTTTAATGTAAATAACAACGTCAAAATATCCAAAACAAATAATAAAAGTAAAAAAAAATATGCAAAATGCACAAAATACTATTGACTTTTGCAAAACAGGAGAGTATTATCAGTACATAAGCTTTCGAAAGTTTCGTAACAGCTGTTTTAGAAGAGGAGCTTACGAAGTTCGGGAGGAAAAAAAGAAAGAGAGGATATTTATTATGAGAAAGTTCAAAAAAGCATTATCAGTTGCACTTGTAACAGCCATGGCTTTTACATCACTTACAGCGTGCAGCAAGAGCAACAATGCAGGTAATGGTGAGACAACAACACCAGCACCTTCTTCATCAGCATCAACAGATGGTGAGACGGAGACAACCAAGACTGCCGCAGCAGACAGACCGACACTTGCAGATTATGGCTCAGGCACAATTAAGATCTGGGTAGCAGATAAGGTTGTTGATTTCACACAGGCAAGATGTGATGAATTCTTCAAGGCTAACCCTGATATGGCAGGCTACACAGTAGAGATTCAGGCAACAGGTGAGGGCGATGCAGCCGGCAATATGGTAACAGATGTTCAGGCAGGAGCTGATATCTTCGGTTTCGCACAGGATCAGTTAGCACGTCTTGTTGCAGCAGGTGCACTCATGCCGCTTACAGGATATTATGAGAACTTCGTTTCAACCAGCAATGATGCAGGTGCCGTAGGCGCTTCTAAGGTTGGTAACACAGTATATGCTTTCCCTATCACATCTGATAACGGATATTTCTTATATTATGATAAGAGTGTGGTTACAGATCCTACAAGCCTTGACGCTATCGTAGCTGACTGCGAGAAGGCAGGCAAGAACATCTACATGGAGATTAACTCCGGCTGGTATCAGACATCATTCTTCTTCGCTACAGGCTGTAAGCTTGAGTATACAACCGATGAATCAGGTGCGTTCGTAGGCTCTGATGTTACATACGCAAGCAAGGAAGGCGTTGCAGCACTTAAGGCTATAATTAACCTTGCTAAGTCTCCTTCATTCCAGAATGGTTCATCAGTTGATAAGGCAACTAACCTTGCAGCTATCGTAGATGGTGTATGGGATGCAGATGCAGCTAAGGCAGTATTCGGTGACAATTATGCATGTGCTAAGCTGCCAAGCTTCACAGTTGACGGACAGAGCTATCAGATGAGCGGCTTCGGCGGATTTAAGCTTATCGGTGTTAAGCCTCAGACAGAGCAGGGCAAGCAGCTTGTATGTCTCGCACTCGCTGAGTACTTATCTAACGAAGAGACACAGCTTGCACGTTTCAATGAGGTTGCATGGGGACCATCTAACCTTGTAGCACAGCAGAGTGATGCAGTTAAGGCAGATGCAGCTTTATCAGCACTCGCAGAGCAGCTTGCTTACACAATTCCACAGGGTCAGTATCCTGGAGATTACTGGACAGACGCTACATCACTTGGTGATGATGTCATTGCAGACAAGTATGACAATATGAGCGATGATGAACTTATGAAGGTTCTTGAAGACTTCCAGGCTCGTCAGCAGTCCTATGCCCAGTAAATAATTCTAATGAATTTAATCTGAAGCCGGGGGGAATTAATTCCCCCCGCACTTTTAATAAGAGAGGTCATTTGTGCAGAGGAGGCAGCACGGATGGAATGATTGGATTAGTGCTTTTATGACAGGCACATGAGTGCCGTCCGCTCTGCGTGAATGACCGCAGTAATAAACCAGAATTGAGGAGGTAATTGCAGACATGGCTGATCAAAAAAAGAAAGGAAAGGTCTCCGGAGCAATTAAGGCGGTTGGAGCTGATATAAAGGATATTGGAACCACCTTTGCAAAGGGCGACTGGAAAACCAGAGTTTCCTTTTTGATTATGGGCTTTGGTCAACTTACCAGAAAGCAGTGGGTAAGAGGAATAGCATTTTTGGGTTCGGAGGTTCTTTTTATCCTGTATATGGTGTTCTTCGGGGCAGAATATCTTAAGGACGTAGGAACACTCGGAACAAAGGTCGGAGGATACGATGCTAACTATGTGTATACGTACGGAGATAACAGCTTTCTTATCCTGTTATATAGTATTCTGAGCATATTTGTTATCTTTGCATTCATCTTCGTGTGGAGGCTCAACATAAGGGATAACAAGAATAACCAGAATAAGCTTATCCTTCCTTCAAACAAGGACGATATTGCAACACTTTTTGATGAGCATTTTGACAAGACAATCCTCGCTCTGCCGGTGATTGGTGTGTTCATGTTTGTGCTTCTTCCTATTATATTTATGATTTGTATAGCATTCACTAACTACGATGCTACACATCAGTCACCGACTAATCTGTTCACATGGGTTGGACTTACGAACTTTAAGAACTTGTTCTCTATCGGAACCGGAGGCTTTGGCAAGACCTTCGGAACGGTTCTTTCATGGACACTTATATGGGCATTCTTTGCAACCTTTTTGAACTATTTCCTTGGCATGGCGGTTGCCATCCTCATCAACAAGAAGGGCATTAAGTTCAAGAAGCTGTGGAGAACAATACTTGTTATGACGATTGCCATTCCACAGTTCATTTCCCTTCTCTATGTGGGAAAGATGTTCGCAAACGACGGACTTGTGAATATGTACCTCCTGAAGTGGGGGTGGATAAGCCAGCCTATTCCGTTCTGGACGAATCCTACACTTGCCAAGATTACAATTCTCCTGGTTAACCTCTGGGTGGGTATTCCTTATGTAATGCTCATCATGACAGGACTTCTTATGAATATACCGGAGGAGCTTTACGAGAGTGCCAAGATTGACGGTGCGAATGCATTCCAGACCTTCAGGAAGATTACACTTCCGTATATGCTTTTCGTGACAGGACCTTACCTGCTCACATCGTTTACGGGCAACTTAAATAACTTCAACATTATTTTCCTGCTCAATCAGGGAAAGCCGCAGTCGCTTTCACTTTCGGGCGGTGCAGGTTACACCGATTTACTTGTAACATGGCTCTATAAGATGACAGTCGAAGATACCAACTACAAGATGGCGGCTGTTATCGGTATCATGGTATTCGTGGTAACTGCTGTTGTATCATTGGTTGTATACAATATGCTTCCATCAGTTAAGGACGAGGAGGGATTCCAATAATGGCTAAACAACATAATATGCGTACGCGCAAGAGAGTAAGCAATACAATTGCTTATATAGTATTGGTCCTTATAAGTATAATATGGCTGTTCCCGTTTGTATGTCTGGTACTCCAGAGCTTCCGTTCATACATTACGGAGCTTGGCGGAATGGTTGATTATCTTCTGCCTAAGAAGTTTTCACTTGACTCCTATAAGTTCTTGTTCAGCGGTGAGACTAAATTCTTAAAGTGGTATGGAAATACACTTATAATTGCTCTTTTTGTATCAATAGGTCAGACTGCATTCGTTCTTTGTGTGAGCTATGCGCTCTCAAGAATGCGTTTTAAGGGCAGAGAGTTACTCATGAGATTCTGGTTAATCCTTGGAATGTTCCCGGGCTTCCTCACCATGATATGTCTCTACTTCCTGTTAAAGCAGTTCGGTCTTACACAGGCAGGTGCGGTTCCTGGACTCATCCTTATCTCGGTTGCAAGCTCCGGAATGGGCTACTATGTATGCAAGGGCTACTTTGATACGATTCCTAAGTCTCTCGACGAGGCGGCAAGAATCGACGGTGCGACAAGAGCACAGATATTTGTTAAGATGATTATTCCGCTTTCCAAGCCGATGGTTATCTACACAGCACTCACAGCATTCATGGCTCCATGGTGCGATTATGTATTTGCTTCCTATGTTGCATTCGGTAATGACAACGGCTACAATGTTGCGGTTGCCATGCAGCGCTGGGTATGGACAAATGATTTCCAGGGATATTTCACAAGATTCTGTGCAGGCGGTGTGCTTGTAGCGATTCCTGTAACGGTATTGTTCCTGTGCTTACAGAAGTATTATGTAGAAGGTGTAACCGGAGGAGCTGTAAAGGGTTAAATTTGGCTGCGGCACTAAGATATATGATTTTAAGCTTAGTGCCGCGGTTTTTTTGTCCGAAACAGAAAATCTGATATATTTTGGAGAAAAAGATTGATATGAAGAAGAATAGTATATTTAAGCATTGCGTGCTTCGAAGGCTTCTGTGTCTTGTGCTGATGGCTGTCCTGTGTGTGACGGCTCTTGCGGGCTGTGACGGCAGGGGATATAAGTATGAACAGAAGCTGAATATCATTGACGATAACTATAGAAATTATTACGAGATTTTCGTCTATTCGTTCTATGATTCGGACGGTGACGGAACAGGCGATTTGAACGGTGTCACACAGAAGCTTGACTACATACAGGATATGGGCTTTAACGGTATATGGCTTATGCCGATAATGCCGTCGGACACATACCACAAGTATGATGTGAAGAACTACTGTGAAATTGATCCTAAGTATGGAACGATTGATGATTTTAAAAATCTTGTCGGTGAGGCTCATAAGAGAGGCATAAATGTAGTTATCGATATGGTAATCAATCATACCTCCTCAAGCCATAAGTGGTTTATTGATGCATGCTCATATCTTAGAAAGCTTGACAAGGATAAGGAGCCGGAGGCGGCAGAATGTCCTTATGTGGAGTATTACCACTTCTCCAGGGAGAAGGTCAATGATACCTATTACAGGGTGAGCGGTACGGACTGGTTCTATGAAGGCTCCTTCTGGTCGGAGATGCCGGATCTGAACCTGGCATGTGAGCCTCTGATAGAGGAGCTGTACAATACTGCCGATTTCTGGCTGGATATGGGAGTGGATGGTTTCAGAATGGACGCAGCGATGCACTTTGAGGAGAACCAGCCGGAGTTCAATGAGCAGGTTCTGAACGGATTGTATGAACACTGCCGTGAAAAGAATCCTGATTTCTATATGGTGTCTGAGGTATGGGCAGGTTTCAGCACCATAAGGGACTATTATGCGAGCATGACACCGAGTATGTTCAATTTCGATGCGGGAAATACAGAGGGAAAGCTTATAAAGACTGCCAGAGGAGTACTCAAGGCAGCGGCATTAGCCGGCTCGATGGTGAGATACCAGGATGAATTTTCACAGATTAATCCGGATTATATTGATGCGCCGTTTCTGACTAACCATGACATGGGAAGAGTTTCCAATGTTCTTATGAATGATGAGAATGATATCAAGATGGCAGGAGGTCTTCTCATGATGATGAACGGAAGTCCGTTTGTGTATTATGGTGAGGAAATCGGAATGGCGAGCAAGGGCTCTAAGGATGAGAATAAGAGGATTGCGATGCTATGGTCGTCTGATTCGACTGCAGCCGGAATGACAAAGGGACCTTCGGATGCGGATAAGGACATCAACTCAGCATTTGATGCGGTTGATAAGCAGCTAAAGGATGAAAATTCTATTTTAAATTATTATAAGAGGGCACTGAGACTGAGAAATGAGAATCCTGAGATTGCAAGAGGTGAGATTACACTGATTGACAGTCTGTGTCAGGGACATCAGGCTGCGATAACCAAGAGCTACAATGGAAGCACGATAGGAATCGTATACAATACATCTGATGAAGTGATTACCGTGGACATCAGCGGAACAGAAATCTCAGATATGCAGATTCGCGGTTATCTTACTCTTAACAATGAGGAGATTACGTTAAAAGATGGCATGCTCACAATGCCGGCACAATCGATATGTATTCTTAAACAGAGATAAACACAGGGAGGCAGACTATGAGAAAGGTTGGCATGCTTATGCCGGTCGCTTCGCTTCCGGGGCGTCATGGTATAGGTGATTTTGGAAAAGAAAGTTATAATTTTGTGGATTTGCTGAAGGAGGCGAAGGCGGCTATATGGCAGATGCTTCCGCTCAATCCATTGGGATACGGAAATTCACCGTATCAGCCATATTCATCCTGTGCGGGTGATGAGCTCTATATTAATCTTGATAAGCTGTGTGAGGAGGGACTTTTAAAGAGAGTTCCTGATTTTCACAGCAATGCCACACACATTGATTATCAGGCAGTGAGGGAGTTCAAGGGTAAGTACCTTAAAAAGGCATTTAAGAATTTTAAGCCTGATGCGGGATATAAGAAGTTCATCAAGATGGACTGGGTATATAATTATGCCGTGTTCCTCACACTCAAGAAGCAGAACAATCTTGTTTCCTGGAATGAGTGGCCGGTGGAGCAGCAGAACTGGATAAAGGATCATAAGTATGACCTCACACCGCTTAATGAGGATATCGAGTACGAAATGTTCGTACAGTATGAGTTTTATAAGCAGTGGATGGAATTAAAAAAATATGCCAATAAAAACGGAATAAAGGTCATGGGAGACATTCCAATCTACGTCGGAATAGACTCGCTTGACGTATGGTCGGGTCAGGAAAACTTCCTTCTTGGAGCCGATGGAAAGCCGACATTCATCGCAGGAGTACCGCCTGATTATTTCAGTGCAACAGGTCAGAGATGGGGAAATCCTATCTATGACTGGGATTACATGGAGAAGGATGGTTTTAAATTCTGGCTTAACAGGCTGGATTACAGCAGTAAGCTGTTCGATATCATCAGGATAGACCATTTCAGGGCATTTGACAGCTATTGGAAGATTCCTGCAGCGTGCGAGACGGCTGTTGACGGTGAGTGGAATTATGCGCCGGGCTATAAGCTTTTTGATACCGTATTCAAGGTGATGCCTGATATCAACATTATAGTTGAGGATCTTGGTGACTTAAGACCTGAGGTATTGGAGCTTCGCGACCATTACGAGTTCAAGGGAATGAGAATTGTGCAGTTCTGCTTCACCGAGAATGATGTTGCCGATGGCGAGTATACGGATGCACACAATCTTGTGCTGTATACAGGAACGCATGACAATGACACGATAAACGGATGGTATAAGTCTCTCTCAAGAAAGGAGAAGAATCAGACGAGAAGATTCCTTGACAAGGCTGGAATACCGGATGGAGCCGTTTCGTGGAGAATGGTTTCATTTACACTGTCCCAGGACTGTTATATGGCAATTCTTCCTTATCAGGATGTGTGTGACCTTGGCGCTAAGACAAGGCTCAATCTTCCGGGAACGCTCGGCTCACCTAACTGGGAATGGAAGGCGAAGAACCTTGATGATTTTGCGGCGAGAACAAAGGAATTTGCAGTGCTTGTGAAAAATCCGGTTAAAAGACCTTCGCAGAGAAAAAAGAAACAGGCATAATTTGATGGCTGATATATCGGAAAATATCAGATAAATATAATATTCAGGTTATGAGAAGCATGGGACCTCCATATACTTTTAGTAGTATAAAAGTATGTGGAGGTCTTTGTGGGTAGAATTGTACAGGTTTTAAAGGTTGCGGGTGCTGCGGTCATAGTATCAATAGTGCTTATTTTGTCTGGGGCTTTAATCGCATATAAGCTCAGGCTTTCGGATGCACAGATGTCACTTTTTGCTGTGGCTATATATGCGGTTGGTGCATTTATAGCAGGATTAGGTATGGGAAAAATAAAGAAAGGCAGAAGGCTGCTCTGGGGTGTGTGTGCCGGGGCTGTGTATTTTGCGATAATTGTGCTTATTTCCATTATATCGGGAATGGGACTTCATGCGGATGCGGGAAGACTTGCGCGGTGCGCAGTTATATGTATTGCGGCGGGAACAGTAGGCGGAGTGTTAGGGTGATGCTGTACCGAAATAAAAAATAAAAAAGTCTTAAAAGGTATTGACAAAAAAGGAGAGTTAGATTACAATACATATTGTTAGTGATAACTAACCACGTACATAACATACATAATTCTTCTAAAAGCAGCAGGGAATAGGGCACCCTGCTGTTTTGCTGTGTCAATTTTTTGTACAATTTAAAAAAATAAAAAAGGATTTTCCGGGTTTGGTGGAGTATATAGAATTAGAGACTATTTTTGAATGGAGCATTGAGTGCGTATCAGCGGATGTTTATATTGAATAACAGAAAGGAAAAGGATGAATATTAGAGAACAGCAGGAGAGCTTTGAAGAAGAACACCTGAGTCCTTATGCTTCCCTCTCGAAGAACAGTGCGGGAAGGGATGTACCTGAACAGGAGTGCGATATGCGTACTGTGTACCAGCGCGACAGGGACAGGATTCTTCATTGTAAGTCCTTTAGAAGACTTAAGCACAAGACACAGGTCTTTTTAGCTCCTGAGGGTGATCACTACAGGACGAGACTCACGCACACACTTGAGGTTGCGCAGATTGCGCGTACCATAGCGCGGGCACTAAGACTCAATGAGGATCTCACCGAGGCGATAGCGCTTGGACATGATTTAGGGCATACGCCTTACGGACATGCAGGTGAGGCGGCGCTGAGCGATGCGCTTAAGGCGGATGGCTTTGAGGAGGGCTTCAAGCATTATGTCCAGAGTCTCAGGGTAGTTGAAAAGCTTGAGAAGGATGGGAAAGGTCTTAACCTGACCAGGGAAGTGCGTGACGGCATATTGAATCATGGCACGGACAGAATGCCCGCAACCTTAGAAGGCAGGATTGTCAGATTTTCGGACAAGATAGCGTATATCAACCATGATATAGATGATGCCATAAGGGCACATATACTGTCTGAGGATGATATCCCGCGTGAGTATACGGATATCTTAGGTACAACGACGTCAGAAAGGCTTGACGCTCTTATACATGACGTAATATACAGCAGTAATGGGAAGGCTGATGTTGTGATGTCCGATGATATGTACTGTGCAATGACAGGCTTAAGAAGCTTTATGTTCAGGAGCGTATATACCAATCCTACCGCCAAGAGTGAGGAGGTCAAGGCTAAGAAGCTTCTGCGTGAGCTGTATGAGTATTATAAGGAGCATATAGAAGCACTGCCGGAGAACTATATTAATCTGATATGGGAGAAGAAAGATCCGGTTAATATTGTGGTATGCGACTATATTGCAGGTATGAGTGACCAGTACGTGGTTCACAGGTTTGAAGAGATATATGTCCCACATTCATGGTCTTACAAGGAATAGGGAGGAAAAAGTGGTTTATTCTGATGATATAATTGAGGAAGTCCGTGGACGGAGTGACATAGTGGATGTCATATCGGGGTACGTCCGGCTGACCAGAAAGGGCAGCTCCTATTTTGGGTTGTGCCCGTTTCATAATGAAAAATCACCTTCATTTTCCGTGTCGGGGTCGAAACAGATGTTTTATTGTTTCGGCTGTGGAGAGGGAGGAAATGTTTTTTCTTTTATCATGAAATATGAGAATTATACATTCCCGGAGGCGGTCAAGCTGCTTGCAGACAGGGCGGGAGTGCAGCTCCCGGAGGTTTCCATGACCTCTGATGAACGCAGACAGCAGGATATGAAGGCACAGCTTTATGATATCAATAAGGAAGCAGCACTGTTCTACTATAAGCTTTTGAAGTCACCCGGAGGACAGAGAGCCTATGATTATTTTAAAAATAAGCGTGTCCTGTCCGACGAGACGATAGTCCATTTCGGGCTGGGAGCCTCAGGAACTTACAAGGATGAACTGTACCGGTATATGAAAAACAGGGGGTACAGTGATGATCTTTTGAGAGAGACAGGACTTTTTATCTATAATGAGCGCGAAGTGAGGGACAGGTTCTTTAACAGAGCAATGTTTCCCATAATGAATATATCCAATAAGGTTATCGGATTCGGCGGAAGAGTCATGGGAGAGGGGGAACCTAAGTACCTCAATTCACCTGAAACAAAGATATTCGATAAAGGAAGAAATCTGTTCGGACTTAACTTTGCCAGAAGCTCACGAAAGAAGAACATGATTATCTGTGAGGGGTATATGGATGTCATAGCCATGCATCAGGCGGGGTTTGACCAGGCGGTAGCCTCACTTGGAACGGCACTTACACCGGGACATGCATCGCTCATGAAGAGGTACACGAATGATGTATTAGTCTGCTATGACAGTGACGGAGCCGGAACGAAGGCGGCGATAAGGGCTATAGGACTTTTGAGAAATGCGGGGCTGCGGACCAGGGTTATCAATATGAAGCCGTACAAGGACCCGGATGAATTTATTAAAAATCTGGGTGCGGATGCTTTTCAGGAGAGAATAGACAACGCCAGAAACAGCTTTATGTTCGAGCTTTCGGTTCTTGAGAGAGACTATGATCTGCGGGATCCGGACGGCAGGACGGCTTTCTTAAATGAGGCTGCAAAAAAGCTTGTGGATTTTTCGGATGAGGTAGAGAGGAATAATTATATAGCAACGGTTGCCTCAGAATATCATATAGGCACGGACAGCCTTACAAGACTCGTAGGAAAATGGGCAGCCTATGAGCTTACATCAGGAAAAAAGCTTAACAACAGGCAGCCTGATGCGGATGTGCCGCAGGTGAACACACAGCCGCAGGAGAATACAGGTGCTAAGGGCAGCCGGAAAAAGGAGAAGGACAACGGCGTAAAGAAGGCGCAGAGACTTCTTCTTACATGGCTTATTGAGGAGCCGAAGCTGTATAAGCCGGTTGCGAAGTATGTAAAACCGGATGATTTTACAGAGGAACTGTATTATAGGGTTGCACTTATGCTATTTGACCAGTTCGAAAAGGGTGAACTCAATCCCGCAAAGATAATATCGAGCTTTACCGATGAGGAGAGCCATAAGGAGGTTGCGAGACTTTTCAACACGGAGCTGCCGCAGGATATGGACACCCGGGATAAAAATAAGGCACTTGATGATATTGTAATGAGGATAGTGAAGAACAGTCTTGAAGTAAGGCTTAAGACGGTCGACGACTTAAATGAGGCGCAGCAGCTGATGCAGCAGCAAAATGCAGTTAAAACACTGCATATTTCAATAAACTAAGGGAAAAATAAGATTAATTATGGAAGGACGGACATGACGATGGATGAGAACATGTTAAAATTCGATGAAAAATTAAAGGAACTTCTTGCGTCTGCAAAGAAAAAGAAGAATACACTTGACTATCAGGAGATTATGGATGCATTTGCAGACATAGACCTTGATCCGGACAAGATGGATAAAATCTTCGATTTCCTTGAGGCAAGCAATATAGATATTATCCGTACCACGGATGATGATATGGACGATGAGCCTATTCTTTTAGATGGCGATGATGATATAGATATCGAGAAGATAGATTTGTCAATACCTGAGGGAGTAAGCATCGAGGATCCTGTAAGAATGTATCTTAAGGAAATCGGCAAGGTGCCGCTCCTTTCTGCCGAGGAGGAGATTGAGCTTGCCAAGAGAATGGAGAATGGCGACCAGAATGCCAAGAAGCGACTTGCAGAGGCGAATCTTCGTCTTGTTGTAAGTATAGCTAAGAGGTATGTGGGACGAGGTATGCTTTTCCTTGACCTTATTCAGGAGGGAAACTTAGGTCTTATCAAGGCTGTTGAGAAGTTCGATTACCGCAAGGGCTATAAGTTCTCAACATATGCAACATGGTGGATTCGTCAGGCTATCACAAGAGCGATTGCAGACCAGGCAAGAACCATAAGAATACCGGTTCACATGGTTGAGACAATCAATAAGCTTATACGTGTATCAAGACAGCTCCTGCAGGAGCTCGGAAGAGAGCCATCCCCTGAGGAGATTGCAGCAGAGATGGATATGCCTGTTGAACGTGTAAGAGAGATATTAAAGATATCACAGGAGCCTGTTTCCATGGAGACACCTATCGGTGAGGAGGAGGACAGCCATCTTGGAGATTTCATCGAGGATGACAATGTTCCGGCACCTGCTGAGGCAGCGGCATTTACACTCCTTAAGGAGCAGCTTGATGAGGTGCTTTCCACACTGACAGATCGTGAGCAGAAGGTATTAAGGCTCAGATTCGGTCTTGAGGATGGCAGGGCCAGAACTCTTGAGGAGGTTGGAAAAGAGTTCAAGGTAACAAGAGAGCGTATCAGACAGATTGAGGCAAAGGCACTCAGAAAGCTGCGTCACCCAAGCAGAAGCCGCAAGCTTAAGGATTATCTGGATTAATATGGATTTACGGAAAAGTCCTGTAAAAATGTCATCCAGATTACATAGGGTTGCCGATATGATAACTCCGGGACGCATAGTTGCCGATATCGGGACGGATCATGGATATATTCCGATATATGAGGTGCTCACCGGAAGGGCAGGATATGCATACGCGTGCGATGTCGCGGAGGGACCGCTTGGCAGGGCGAGGGACAATGTCAGTCTGTACAATGTGGGTGACAGGGTACAGACTGTCCTGTCGGATGGACTTAAGGGACTTAAGAATATTAAAGACAATATACCTGAGGCTATAGTTATTGCGGGAATGGGCGGAAGCCTTATATGCAGGATACTAAGTGAGGGGGCGGAAGCTGCCCAAAACGCGAAGGAGCTTATTCTGTCCCCGCATTCCGAATGGTATGATGTCAGGAAGTTTTTGTACGACAACGGGTATACCATCACGGACGAGGATATGCTTAGGGAGGACGGAAAGTATTATGTTGTAATAAAGGCTGTTCCTTCAAAAGCTGGGGATAACGGCAAAGCCGGCTCACAGCGCAGTGACGCTTCAGTAGCATTGCAGGATGAACAGTTTCGGGATGAACTCTGTTACGGACCGGTTCTTATAAGAAAGAAACATACGGTTCTTGTGGACTATTTAAGAAAAGAACTTGATACATGCGGTAAGATTAGGGAGAACCTTCTGAATAATGGGGGAACTACAGCTAAGGAGAAACTGGCTGAATTCGATGAAAAGGAAGCCGTTCTGAGGAGAGTATTGAAAAAAATAGCGGAGGTGTAACAGATGAAGCTTTTAGAAGCAGCCCTGGAGGCACAGAGTGCATATCCCCACAGGATTGTACTTGCAAGAGTGGATGGTAAGCTCTGCGAACTTTCAGGAAATATTTTTGTTGAAGATACATGTAAGTATGAGTGGGTGACAACCGCTGATATATCCGGAATGCAGACCTACAGAAGAAGTGCGACACTTCTCATGCTGAAGGCAGTGAGGGATGTGTATGGCAGGAATGTGAAGGTGTGCGTGGAATATTCGCTGAGCAAAGGATATTATTGCGGTGTATCAGGTGACGTGAAGGTTGATGAGAGCTTCATTGAGAAGGTGTCTGAGCGTATGAGAGAGCTGGTGGACAGTGCTCTTCCTTTTACTAAGTTCACTGTCGGACTTGATGAGGCTATAAGAATATTCCATGAGGAAGAGATGTATGACAAGGAGAAGCTGTTCAGATACCGCCGCGCCTCAAAGGTGAACCTGTATGAGCTTGATGGCTATAGGGATTATTTCTATGGCTACATGGTGCCGGATACGGGCTATCTGACTGTATGGCAGCTATTTCTCTATGATACGGGCTTCGTTTTACAGCTTCCTGAGAAGAACGCACCGGAGGTTCTGCCGGAATTCAGGCCGCAGAACAAGCTTTTTCATGTTCTTGATGAGTCCATGAGGCTTGCACAGAAGCTTGGAATAGGGAATGTCGGTGATTTAAATGATGCGGTTGCCAGCGGTGAGATAAGCGAGCTTATTCTTGTGCAGGAGGCACTGCAGGAGAAGAACATAGCGGATATAGCCGAGGATATTGCTTCAAGACCGGAAGTGAAGTTCGTAATGATAGCCGGACCATCATCATCGGGAAAGACTACATTTTCACACAGACTGTCAATTCAGCTCAGGACACAGGGACTTAAGCCTCATCCTATAGGACTGGATGATTATTTTGTTGACAGGGAGCATACCCCGAAGGATGAGAACGGCAATTATAATTTTGAATGTCTAGAGGCGATTGATGTTGAACAGTTCAATGAGGATATGACAAGACTTCTTGCCGGTGAGGAGGTGGAGCTTCCGACATTTAACTTTAAGACAGGACGCAGGGAATACAAGGGTAATTTTAAGAAATTAGGACCGGATGATATTCTTGTAATAGAAGGCATTCACGGACTTAATGATAAGCTTTCACATTCACTTGACAAAAAGAATAAGTATAAGATATATATAAGTGCGCTCACACAGCTGAATGTAGATGAACACAACAGGATACCTACAACGGATGGAAGACTTATAAGACGTATGGTGAGAGATGCCAGAACGAGGGGAACCAACGCAAAGGGAACCATAGCGATGTGGGAATCGGTTCGTAAGGGTGAGGAGCAGAATATATTCCCATATCAGGAAACGGCGGATGCGATGTTTAATTCGGCACTTCTGTATGAGCTTGCGGTGTTGAAGCCGTATGCTGAGCCGGCACTTTTCGGGATAAGACCGGGGGAACCGGAATATGAGGAGGCAAAGCGTATTCTGAAGTTTCTTGATTATTTTCTTGCGGTTGGAAGTGATGAGCTTCCCAAAAACTCGATTATAAGGGAGTTTGTAGGCGGAAGCTGCTTCAAGGTATAAAAAAATAGTTAAATCCTTTTAAATTTGTTTACTTTTTGATAAAGAAATGATAAAATATTGATTGCCAGTTGGCTGAATAATCGCGGCTGCAGGTGTCGAAAGACCGCAGGTGAGGAAAGTCCGGGCTTCATAGGGCAGGATGCCGGATAACGTCCGGTGGGGGTGACCCTAAGACCAGTGCAACAGAAATATACCGCCACAGGCTGAGGCCGAGGCTCCGCAAGGACGTGGTAAGGGCGGAAGGGCAGTGTAAGGGACTACCGCCTGTCTGGTAACAGACAGGGCACATGTAAACTCCATCCGAAGCAAGACCGAATAAGAGGCAGAGACGTGGCCCGCCAGTCTCAGGTAGGTCGCTTGAGCCTGTTGGCAACAGCAGGTCTAGATAGATGATTATTCACGACATAACCCGGCTTACAGGCTGACTGGTAATTGTTTTTGACATATTACAATAGGAGATTCTCTTAATGTATAATCGTATTTATGATGCAAAAGACCCTGATTATAAGTTGAAATTTGCCAAGGCAGTTTTACAGAAGGATTTTGTGATATTGAATGCGGAGGAACCCCTTTATGATTTTCTGGGGAAGAACTCCGCTTCTTTTTTCAATAAGCTCATAAGACCTGACTGCGAGGAAGAATTTCTTTTTGCGTGCAGCAGCATGAATCCGGGCGATACATACAGTATTATCACGTTTCTGCGTGATAAGAATGACAATTATCATCCGGTTGACATACATATCAGCAAGTCAAAGCCGTTCGAGAATGGAGACTGGTTTTATACTGCCGATATATACAGCATAGACAGGATTGAGACTTCATTCCTGTCCAGCCAGCAGAAGATGGACAAGTACAGAATGTTCATGGAAATCAGCGGTGTTGTATATATGGAATTCTGGCCTGATACAGGGAGAATAGTATTTTATGACTATGTGCTCAGAAAATCACATATTCTCTATGAGAATAACGTTGATAAATGGTATGAGGATGTAAAGACATTTGCTGTTGATATTGATAATAACAGCTTTGAGATAGAACAGTGGTATGAGAGTCTTGTCAACCTTGACAGCCAGTTTAACTGTACTGTAAGGACAGGCTTTATGAATGCCAACCGTATTCCGGAGACTCTTTCAATCGATGCAAGGTATATATCGAGGCATAATGCGGATGTAATAGTCGGGATCGTAAAGAGAAGGGACATAACACAGGATGATATTCCTTACTATCTGACGGCAGCAGGCAAGGATGCCGCTACGGGACTGCTCAATAAGAGAGCACTCATTGAATATACCAATGATACGTTAGGGACCGCTTCGACTAAGAAGTATTATATGATTCTTATAGACATTGATGATTTCAAGAGCATCAATGATACACAGGGTCATCTTATGGGAGATAAGGCTATTATTGTGCTTGCGGAATCGCTTATCGAGACGCTTGATGGAAGAGGAGTTGTGGGAAGGTTCGGCGGCGATGAATTTTTCGTGCTTACCGAGGATATACCGGATGAACAGCAGCTAAGGCTTTTTCTTAAGGCTATGCTGTCAAAGCTGCGGTATAACGAGTCTCTCAAGCTTGGCAGCATGAGGTTCACACTGTCGATGGGCATATCACAATATCCGGAAGCAGGAAGAAGATTTGAAGATTTATTTATGCTGGCAGACAAGGCACTGTATATTGCAAAGGATAAGGGCAAGAACAGATATATCATATACAGACCGGAGCTTCACGATTCGGTGGATATTGTCGGAAGGCAGACAGAGACAGGTGTTTTTCCGGCATACATAAAGACACTTAAGAAGGTGATAAAAGATATTGCCATCGGGAAGTCAACAGAGGTTGAGGCGTTTTTAGAGGAGATAAGGTCTGCTTTTGGACTTGGAGCGGCAGCGGTGTATGATGCATCGGACTATAATGCTATTGTATATACTAAGGACTGTCCGCAGGGACTGATGTCTGTTGAATTTATGGGAAATGCTTCATATAAGGCTCTTGTGGCGGTTGACAATGTTCTTGTGATAAATAATCTCGATAGTATAGAGCGAGAGGATAAGGCTGTTTACAGAAAATTGTACGATGCAGGCTGCCGTTCGTATGTGAGTGTTTTCCTTTCGGATAACACAGGTCCGGAATATATTTTTGTATTTTATATGCTTGGAGAGAAGCATAAGTGGAGCAGTGTGGAGATAGATTATCTGACAATGTTGTCGGAGGTGATATATGGTGTACTTAAGAAGCAGTAGAGTGCTTCTGAGTGCTGCTTCACAAAAAAGCTGTCTAAAGAGGTATTCTTTAGACAGCTTTTTTATACTGCATAAATGCAGATGTTAAACTATGTATTCGTGAATGATTTGTTATTAAAGCTTAGTATATTTTTCTTCACAATATTTACAGCGGTATACCTGCTTCTCCTCATCGGTGAGGTAGAATACCTGATCAAGCTCCTGTTCAATGGAGGTTATACATCTTGGGTTTTTACATTTTATGATGTTGGTAACAGTCTTAGGGAGTGTGAGCTCCTTCTTTTCAACTATTCCGCCGTTTTTAATGATGTTGACAGTGATATTGTGGTCGATAAATCCAAGAATATCGAGGTCAACGAGGTCTAAGCCACCGTCTATTTTTATGATATCCTTCTTGCCCATCTTCTTGCTCTTGGCATTCTTGATTATGGCTACACAGCAGTCAAGCTTGTCAAGTCCGAGGGACTGGTAGATATCCATACAGCGTCCTGCCTGAATGTGGTCGAGAACGAAACCTTCTGTGAGTTTTCCTACGTTTAACATGATTATTCTCCATTCTGCCGCATGGCTGCGGCACAGATTTTGATGTTAGTTTGCTGAATCCGGAATCATATCCAAAAGGTACATGATGAGAGCCATTCTCACATATACGCCGTATTGGGCCTGCTTAAAATAGGCTGCCCTTGGATCATCGTCTACCTCAACGGATATCTCATTAACTCTTGGAAGTGGGTGAAGTACAATCATATCCTCCTTGGCAAGAGCCATCTTTTCGCGGGTGAGTATATAGTAGTCCTTCATTCTGAGGTATTCCTCCTCATTGAAGAAACGCTCCTTCTGGACACGGGTCATGTAGAGTATGTCAAGCTTAGGCATAACCTCGTCAAGACTTGTAACCTCCTCGAATTCAATGCCCTTGGCAGTGAGAACATCCTCACGGATATAGTCAGGCACACGAAGCTCCTTAGGGGAGATGAGAATAAAGTGAATGTTGTTGTACCTTACAAGGGAATTGATAAGAGAATGAACCGTACGTCCGAATTTTAAATCACCGCAAAGACCAATTGTAAGACCATCAAAATGACCCTTTAGAGCTCTGATTGTCATGAGGTCTGTGAGGGTCTGTGTAGGATGCTGATGACCACCGTCACCTGCATTGATGACAGGAATTCTTGAATGAATGGAGGCAACTAACGGAGCACCTTCCTTAGGATGTCTCATGGCACATATATCTGCGTAGCAAGAGATAACACGTATTGTATCGGCAACACTCTCACCCTTTGATGCGGAGCTTGAATCTGCGGATGAGAAGCCAAGCACCGAGCCGCCAAGATTGAGCATTGCTGCCTCAAAGCTGAGACGTGTGCGGGTGCTTGGTTCGTAGAAGAGAGTGGCTAACTTTTTACCTGTCATGACATGTGCATATTTTGACGGGTCAGCAGCTATGTCACCGGCTACATCAAGAAGCTTGTCTAGTTCTTCAACGGATAAGTCAAGCGGACTTAACAGATGTTTCATAACATTTTCCTCCTGAAATAAAAGATGGTTTGTCTAGTATTAACGCCATAAGACGCTTTTCAAATTATTATACATTTTTTGATGGTATACTACAATATGTTTTTTTGTATTTTTGAAAATAATTAGGAGTATTAAGCTGCATAAAAGGTTATTTATTAGTACTAATAGCTCTTTGACATAATTGTAAAAAATGGTAATATGTTTTAAAGGGTGGGTATAACATTATCGCTAAGGCTTAGGTTATATCCGTAACCTTGATTTTATCACAAATAAGGAGAGGACTTATGAAAAGAATTAAAAAGGTTTTGGCGGTTATGCTTGTTCTTGTTATGAGCATGGCACTCGCAGCAGGCTGCAGTAAGAGCAGGCAGACTATGTTCGGCATTATGAAAGATGCCGGCACAATGACAAAGTATTCGTATGACATCAATGCGAAGCTTGCTTCAAGTATCAGTGGACTTGAGAATCTTTCACTTACGTTTAATGGTGAGACAGATGGTGAAGCAATGGCTATGGGAGTCAAGGTGAGCTATTCATTTATCACTGTCGATGTTGACAATTTCCTTACTATCACAAAGGATGCGGTTTATGTAAATGTACAGACATTATTCGATAAGCTTGCACCGATTTTACTTGGCGCATCGTACAGCCTCGAGGATTTTGAAGAGGAGTTCGGAACAGAGCTTAAGTGTATTAAGCTTCCGTTAGTCGATGGAATGGTTAACCTTAACGGTGGCAGCAATGAACTTATGGATACTTATATTTCGATTCTTGAGAGCGCATTCAAGGATGTGAAGATTGAGGAAAATAAGGGTGAGTTTACAGTCAGGGTTGAGGGAGCAGAGGAGTTCTCGAAGCTTGCAGATGCCCTTATAACAGCGCTTCTTGACAATGAGGACACTATCATCTCAGCACTTGAGAAGAGCAATGTCGACGATGAGATGGTAAAGAAGCTTGTAGATACTTACATGGATGAGTTTGTAGCGGCTCTTGACAGATTTAACAAGGAGTACGAATTAGGTCTTACAGATGAGGATATAGCTTCTCTTAAGGAAGAAGTATTAAATGCTTTTGAGGAAGCAACAGGCGATGCACAGCTTGATGATGTGAGCGCTTCGTATAAGGAAATGTTCGACGAACTCAGAACCAATAAGGATGATTTTGTAAGTGAGATAGCCGGTCTTAATGGCACAGCAGACCTTACAATCACCAACAGTCTTACAGGCAAGGAGGGCAGCAGGGTATATAGCTGTACAGGTGTTGTAAATGCTGAGAGTACAGATACAGATGAGGATATTTCACTCAATATCGATTCGGTCATGACTGAGAGCAATGATATATCTGTAAAGGCACCTGAAAGCTATACTGAGTTTTCAGATATCATCTATGCGGCACTTGTTTACGCTTATGAGAATGGTTTGCTTGATGATGCGTTATATGATGTATACTAAGTAAGAAGAGAAGATGAGCCACTGCAAAGGCAGTGGCATGGGGAATTTTATAATAAGGTTATGATAAGGAGCCTCTGTCGGTGGGACAGGGGCTTTTTAGGTTGTATTATTATGGTGCCTGTGTCTTTTTTATGAATTGTTCAACCGCGGTGTCCCATGCGTTCTCCACGCTCTTATCCAACGTGAAGGAGCTTAGGGAGGTGCCTGTGATTACGCAGAGCTGCCTGTTCTCATATCGGATATTGAGATACAGACCATTCACGGTGTCCGGGTTAATGCTGATATCGTTCTTGTTTAAAAAGGCTGCTATGGAGTGCGGCGGCATTGAGAATACAAGCTTCATGGAGAGCGGAGTGCGCTTCCCTTTTATCATGTTGAAGCAGTATGGCTTAAGCATTGACCATGGTGCATAGGGTGACTCAGCCAATTCTTCTTTTTCAATATCATTGAGAAAATCCTTCAACATCTTTCCGTCTATCTTAAATGAGACAAATGTATCTATCTGCAGCTCACGGCATAGGAAATGGTCAAAGGTATCTTTTATAAAGAGATGGGACATGAAGTCCTTTATATTGTCTAATTCTATACTTATCATAATTGGTGGTTCTCCCATTTTTTAGTTTTCTGATATAGTGGGGCTGCGTGTTGTAAGCATGCAGGAATTTTGCCACTTGCAACCTCAGATATAAATAAGTATAATGTGAATAAAATTTGTTGTAAATAGTCCAAAGGAAATAATGTTGACAATTATTGTTTAAGAAAGCTTGTACAAAGGATTTACCAAAGGACGTGGAGGGAAAAATGAAATTTAGAGAATCATCGGACAGACTTATAAAATTTATCGGGAACGCAACCTGTTCATTCACAACAGTGCAGACCTCAATAGAGCTGCTAAGGGATGCAGGGTTTAAAGCACTGGAGCTTGGCGCGGACTGGGAGCTTGAGCGCGGAAGGTCTTATTATGTGAATGTGTATGACAGTTCACTTATGGCATTTTCGGTTGGAAGAAATTATGACGGAGGAATGGTAAGAATTGCCACAGCACATACGGACAGCCCTTCATTCTGTGTTAAGCCTAATCCTGAGGTAAAGGCAGGTATGGGAAATATTGGAAAGCTTAATGTGGAAGGATATGGCGGTGCCATTCTTAACACATGGCTTGACAGACCATTGTCGATTGCGATGCGTGTATCGGTAAAATCCGAAAATGTGTTTGAGCCGGAGGTAAAGATTATAGATTTCAGACGTCCTGTTGTGACAATCCCTAATCTTGCGATACACATGAACAGGGATGTAAACAAGGGAGTGGAGCTTAACAAGCAGGTCGATATGCTTCCGATATGCTGCCAGCCGGGCACTGATGCTAATGATTTCTTTATATCTTATCTTGCTGATGAGCTAAAGGTCAATAAAGATGATATACTTGACTACGAGGGTTATGTCTACAACACGGAAAAGGGGCAGTATGTCGGAATTAATGATGAATTTATACTCTGTCCAAGGCTTGACAATGCCACTTCTGTTGTGGCATGTCTTGGCGGAATAATAGACAGCAGCAGGGCGGACAGTGATGAAGCCGCCAATGCCGGTGCACTGGGGGGGAATGATGACGGTGTCAATGTCATAATGGTATTTGACAATGAGGAGATCGGAAGCATGACCAAGCAGGGAGCTAATTCTTCCGTGCTCACCTTTATGCTTGAGAAGCTGTACAGAAGCCTTGAGCATGATAATGAGACCACGGAGGACGCAAGAGCAGGTTATATAAACAGGATTTTAAACGGAATGATGATTTCACTTGATGTTGCCCATGCCACACATCCGAACCATCCTGAGAAGAATGATCCTACCAGCCCTATCGTTATGAATGCGGGACCTGTCATTAAGCGTTCGGCGGCACAGCGCTATGCCACAGATGCCAAGGCTGTAGGAATAGTCGAGCAGATATGTAAAAAGGCAGATATTCCGTATCAGAAGTTTTCAATACGTTCCGATATGGTGGGCGGAAGTACACTCGGACCTATATCGGACATCCAGCTTCCGATGTTAACCGTTGATATAGGTGTACCTATTCTTGCAATGCATTCAGCTATGGAGACTATGGGAGCTAAGGATCAGGCCTATATGGAGGAGCTTGTCAGAGGCTTTTTCTGTTATTAGGCAGTTGGCAACTGTTCAAACAAATAAACAAATTAATAAATGACCGGAGATTGAGGTGCAGATTGAATTGGCTTTATAATGCACATCGGCCTCCGGTTTTTTATTTATAGTTTTTTATAATTTACCCTTTTCAAATGTAGTACAGTGTGCTATTATTATCTGGTATTAAAAACTACATGAAATAATATTAAATATTGTGATATTTAGTAAATGGTTCAAATATATATTATTTTAAGACTATAAGTATAATCCGGAGGGTAAGATAATGAGCTATAAAATTGTTGTTGACAGTGGATGTGATTTACCGCAGAGGCTTAGAGAGGATGAACATTTTGTGGTTGTTCCGCTCACGCTTTCCGTCGGCGGTGTTGATATAGTGGATGATGACAGCTTTAACCAGAAAGATTTCTTAAAGAGAGTGAGTGAGTCCAAGGAGTGTCCGAAGTCGGCATGCCCATCACCGGAGAGATACCTGTCAGAGTATGAGAGTGCCGCCGGAGATGTGTATGTTATCACTCTTTCAGGCAGACTCAGCGGTTCGTACAACAGTGCGCTTGTTGCGGCTGATATGTACGAGGAGGATGGGGGAAGCAATCATGTACATGTATTTGATTCCCTGTCGGGATGCTGCGGCGAAGCGGTTATTGCCATGAAGATAGTTGAGTGTGTGGAGCAGGGCATGGGCTTCGACGAGGTTGTTAAGACAGTCTCACAGTTCAGGGACGGAATGAAGACATATTTCGTTCTCGAGACACTTGAGACACTCAGAAAGAACGGAAGACTCACTAATCTTCAGGCTATCCTTGCAAATGTGCTCAGCATCAAGCCTGTGATGAGCGCCAGGGAAGGCGAGATTATCAAGCTTGAGCAGACAAGGGGAATTAACAAGGCACTCAAGCGCATGTGTGAAATTATACTTGAGAATGTCAAGGAGCCACAGAATAAGGTGCTGGCGATTTCACACTGTAACTGCCCTGAGCGCGCGGAATATGTGAAGGGACTTCTGCTTGACAAGTGCAGATTCAAGGATGTTGTCATTGTAGACACGGCAGGAGTTGCGACGATGTATGCTAATGATGGTGGAATTGTGGTGGCTGTCTAATATTTCCATATGCATAAAAGAAAAAGTAAGCTCTTAAAGAGCGGTTTTGCGAATGTGGTTCTGAATAGTTACGATAAATTAAATAAAATTTCAAAAACCTATTGCACTATTACATGTAATGATGTATTATGTATAAGGTTCGCTTGTGTGGCGCAGTTGGTAGCGCAACTGATTCGTAATCAGTAGGTCGTGGGTTCGAGTCCCATCACAAGCTTTTTTATTGGCAGGGATTTACGTTAATTGATTTCAAAAAAATAATTTAACACATGAAACAAAATGAGCCTGTTTACACACTGTTTGTATGAAGAAAGTACAGACAGTGTGTATTATTTTATCTAAATATTAAGGAGTGTGATTTTGATGAAAAAAAGGGCAGTGTTTATTTGGTTAATTATGCTTGTTGTATGTGCGGTGGGATTGTGTGCGTGCAGGAAGGAGGATAAGAGCACTGGGACGGAGAATGAATGGTGGGTAAGAGGACATTTTCTCATGGGATTAAGTCAGCCGATGCTTGTGACTGTGCCTGATACCACATATTCAGACGGGGCACCGATAGTGCTCACTCCTATGGAGGGAGTTGATTTGTCACAGTATGTTGATGGTGATGTCATCGAGATAAGGGTTGAGAGCATACAGGAATTGATGCCGTGTATGGCAGATGTTCTGGACGTGAGGTTCATAGAGCACGGTGATGTGATGGATATAGATTCGGATATTATGGATATGCTTGCGGAGCATGGCTGGATTGAGCTTAAGACGGAGACGATTACAGACTGATAAGTTAAGGGGAGGGCGCACATTGTGCGCCTTTTTCCATATAATAAGGTATATCCTAAAGAAACAGGGGTCAGAGAAAATGGCAATCCTGACGATTAAGGACCTGGACTTTTCCTATCATAGTCCGCAGGGTGAGACGAAGGCACTGACTGATATCAACCTGACCGTTAATGAGGGAGAGTTCATTTCCATAGTCGGACCATCCGGCTGTGGCAAATCAACTCTCCTTTCTATTATTGCAGGTCTGACACCGGTGGCAGACGGTTATTTTGTGAATAATGCCACAATCGGATATATGCTGCAGCGTGACCATCTCTTTGAGTGGCGGACGATATATGACAATGTGATTCTGGGACTTGAAATAAAGAAGATACTCACACATGAAAACATAGAGAGAGTGAACAGGCTTCTCGAGAGGTATGGGCTGGAGGCGTTCAAAGACAAAAGACCGTCCGAGCTGTCGGGGGGAATGAGACAGAGGGCAGCACTTATCAGGACACTCGCATTAAATCCGGATATACTGCTTCTTGATGAGCCGTTTTCGGCACTGGACTATCAGACTAGACTGCGTGTAAGTGATGACATCGGCGAAATCATAAAGGAGGAGAAAAAGACGGCGCTCCTTGTCACCCATGACCTGTCGGAGGCAATTGCTATGGGGGACAGGATAGTAGTACTTTCGGAAAGACCGGGAACCATCAAAAAGATAATAGATATAGATTTCGGCAGTCTTTCGCCGCTTGAAAGAAGAAATGCACCGGAGTTTCAGGAATATTTTCATGAATTGTGGAGGTGTTTTTCATAGATGGAAAAAAGACGGAAAACAGGGTTTGTTAAAAGAAAACTGAACGTAAGCGAAGAACAGCAGATATATCTTGATGGTATACGAAGGGAAAAAATAAAGGTAAATTGTGTAAGAGTCTTGATTCTTGTGGCTTTTATAGCTCTGTGGGAAGGATGCGCAAGGCTGGGAGTGATAAATGATTTCATATTCAGCAGTCCGTCACGAATTGTAAAATGCTTTGTCAGCATGTGTATGGATGGCTCTCTCCTGAGGCATATATGGGTTACGTTGTATGAGACATTTATCAGTTTTTTTCTGGTTATAGGCATAGGTCTTGCCGCAGCTGTGCTTATGTGGCTGTCAAGAAGCTTTTCTAAGATTATTGAGCCTTATATCGTTGTTCTGAACAGCCTGCCTAAGTCTGCGCTTGCCCCGATACTGATTGTGTGGCTCGGAAATAATATACGAACAATCATCATATCTGCGATATCCGTTGCAGTATTCGGAACAATATTAACACTGTATACAGGATTTATGGAAATGGATCCTGATAAAATTAAACTCATAAAGACACTTGGCGGAAATCGTTTCCATGTGCTCACCAAGGTGCTTATTCCCGGCAACCTTGCGGTGATATTAAATACCATGAAGGTCAATATGGGGCTTTCGCTTGTCGGTGTCATTATCGGAGAATTTCTTGCGGCGAATGAAGGGCTTGGCTATCTTATCATATATGGAAGCCAGGTGTTCAAGCTCGACTGGGTTATGCTTAGCATAATAATACTCTGTATTATGGCTACGGTGCTGTACCAGCTCATCAATATACTTGAAAGAGTACTGGCTAAAAAATATATATAAAATAATTTTCATTATAGCCAACGCATTTTCTTAAATAGTGGTGGTAAATAGAAGTGAAAATAGCATAAAAGATATTTAATGATGAAATCGGGAATACATGCATGAAATAACAGTAAATATCAGGATGTGACAGAGAAGAAAAGAGTATCAGCACATAGAATGAGGCAGCCTCATGTTATATGTCCGGATACTCTTTTTTAATTTGGCTTATCCAGCTGATTCGGGTGTCAAAACATGCTTATATATACCTGGCTGTGTATAACGTATTATATATATGCATATCACGACTTTGGGAGAAGCTTAGATGTTCTTAGAACTCTGTTCACACCCTAGCCGGAACCGGCACGGATGCCGGTTCAGAAGCAATGCATACAAGGAGGTATGCTTTGCTTCGGTGGCGGACGTATAGAATATCCTTATCAGAGTTCTTAGAACATCTTGCTTCGCACAACGGAGCTGATATGCGTAAATATAATACGTTATACACTCGTAAATTAAGTGTGCATGTTTTGCCACCCGAATCTTTGCTTGAAATATTTTTATACCTCTGCATACTGCAAGCATTGCTTGCAGTACTGCCACCAATAAGTAGTTTGAAAGTTTTTCTTTCAAACTTTTACCTCCGCATTTATGCGAGCTCATGCAGAAATCTTTCGCGGATAATTGAAGAAATATCTTCAACGTCATCCTTTCCGAGTCCGTGAAGCCTGTCATACGGAATGAAGCCACCAGCCATGGAAGCATGCCCGCCGCCTCCACCGATGTCGCGCAGGGCGCGGCTCGCTATAACTCCGGCATCATATAGGGCATCCTCGCTTCGTATGGAGAGCTTGACGCCATCGCTGCGGAATGAATACACAACGGAAAAGTCGACCTCCCTGAGCTGCAGCATGAAGTCAGAAACGCTTGCGATAAGTGCTTCGGGGCAGTTGTAGCCGGCATTGGCAAAGCTTGCCGTGCCGTATACCTGGATGCTGTTGATTGCAGCAGCGTATACCTTGAGGTCTGAAAATTCAAGTGTGCTGTTTTCGAGAGATTGTATTACGGCGTGGTTGCTTTTTTTAAAAACCCTGTAGAACATATCCATGTCAAAGTCGGAAACTCCTCTTGAAAGTCCCTTGGTGTCCATTCTTATCCCGAAACATAAAACCGTTGCAGTGTTGTCATCCATTGGAATATTATTTTCATAAAAATAACTGGCAATGATTGAGGCGCATGCACCTGCCTCAGGGCGTATATCATAGAAGCGGTACTCCTTGTCGGGAGCTGCTGTGCGTGCTCCGGTAGGATGATGGTCTATGCAGATTATCTCTTCGCCCGTCATGTTGATAATGTTGGAATTGCCTTTCTGTGAATCGACAAGAATAACCTCATCATCATCGGTAACGGATGGAAGGTCGTTTATGTTATATATCTTTATTCCCGCAAGTTCAATCATCCTGGCCGTGCTATGTCTGTCAATACGTCCGCTGTAGCAGAGGGTTGAGTCTATATTACAGCTTTTTAAAAGCATGGACAGCCCATAAGCACTGGCTATCGCATCAGGGTCGGGAAAATTGTGAGTCTGAATAAATACATGTTTATGATGGATGTTTTTTAACAGTTCTTCAAATTTTGTCATGCGGTATCTCCGTTTCTGTTAATCCTATTTTGCGCATGGATATGCTTTTACTATTATAATATGTTCTTATTTTATAATCAACAGTACTAATTATGCATTTTTTATCTGTACAAATATATTTTATTATGTTAGTATATCACTTGATACAGCATTTTAGTACTGTGATGTGTGAGAAGAAAAACAATATATTTTTAGAAGTGAGGATTAAGATGTTTTACAATTATAAGAATAATACTTCAGATAAAAAAAGAAGGAAAAATTCATACAATATAGCAGCATTTACGCTGGCAGGAGTAATGGCAATGAGCTCTCTTGCCCTGACAGGCTGCGGTAAGGCGCCGATTACACTCAATGCGAAGACATTTATACTTGAGCAGGGAAATTCAATGCCTACGGAGGCTTCGGTATATGTGAAGGGAAAGAGTGAGGATGTGGCAAAGACCGTTCTGAATGCGGAGGGGGTTGACTATAATACAGTGGGAACCTACACCGCAGAGCTGGTACATCCTGACAAGACACTCAGGATTGAGGTCAAGGTTGTAGATACTACGGCTCCTGCGGTTGAACTGTATGCAGATGAATTTTCTGTGGCACCGGGACAGATGCTTAGCATTACGGATGTTGTCAAATCAATGTCTGACAATTCATCCGTGACAATAGGCTTTGCGGACGATATCACGAAGGCAGATGCCGACAAGATACTTAGCCAGTCTGTTGTGTATCCGGAAGCAGGTGCGTACAGCTCAGAGATATGTGCCAAGGATGCTTATGGCAATATGACAGTACTTCCTATTGTCATTATGGTTGTCAATGACAGTGAGCCTCCGGTTCTGAACGGAGTTAACAGGACTGTCTATGCGACAGTCGGAAATGCGGTGGACATTCTTGCAAATGTGACTGCAACGGATAATATCGATGGAGATATAACCTCAAGGGTTACAGCTGATATATCAGCGGTTGATTTTAATACGGTTGGAACCTACACGGCAGTAATATCTGTAAAAGACGGAAGCGGCAATGAGACCCGTGAGGAGGTATCGGTTGTCGTTCAGGATCCATCAGCCTCATTGAACAGTGGTTCAACTGTCACAGTTGGAACAGATTTTGGTTCGTACTCATCAGAGTATGTGCCATTCGGGTTCGGTTCTGAGGTGGATGAGAATAACAGACCTACGGGACTTCAGTGGTATATTAACAGATATGGCAAGTATACAGCTGATTTTATACAGCCGGAGAGCAATTATATCTATCTTACGATGGATGAGGGCTACGAGTACGGACTTACAGAGGGAATATTGGACACACTCAAGGAGAAGAATGTCAAGGCAGTGTTCTTTATAACACTTCCTTATGCCAAGCAGAATCCGGAGCTTGTACAGAGGATGATAGATGAAGGGCATGTTGTGGGCAACCATTCTGTGACGCATCCTTCAGCAGGGCTTAGCACATTGTCCGTTGAACAGCAGATAAACGAGGTAAAAGAAGTTAACGATTATGTGCTTGAACACTTCGGATATCAGATGTACTTATTCAGATTCCCTACAGGTGCTTTCAGTGAGCAGAGTCTTGCCATAGTGCAGAGCCAGGGGTACAGAAGTGTATTCTGGAGCTTTGCATATAAGGACTGGGTTGTCGATGAGCAGCCGGATGTGGCTTCATCGCTTGCAAATGCACTCAATAAGGTACATGGAGGTGCAATCTACCTTCTTCACGCAGAATCAACGACAAACGCTTCGATGCTTGCAGATTTCATTGACGGATGCCGTGCAAAGGGATTTGAATTCGGGTATTACAGTAAGGTTGATTAATAGGTGATTGTGAAACTAAGGTGTGTGGTAGCCGGACGTTGTGCAATGGTAAAACAAGCTTCACGATTGTCTAAATAGTAGTGATATGCAGGGAGGAATCATCATGGCTAAGAAAACCAAAAAGAAGCCGGTGTGGAAGGGGCAGAAGCGCAATGCGGTTGGTCTTCCGCTTACCTTCACCAAGTATATTTTGTACGATAACAAGCTTGTTATCAGAAAAGGTTTTTTAAATATCACCGAGGATGAGGTAGAGCTGTATAAGGTTAAGGATAAGCAGCTTAAGATTTCACTTCTTGGGCGTATATTTAATTATGGCACAATCAGTATATATGCCGGCGGCGTGTATAATTGTGACAACGTGCTTAAAAATGTCCACAAGGTGCGTATGGTAGCCGGACTTATAGAGCAGTATGTCAATATTGAGAGAGATAAGTACAATGTACGTGGAAGGGATATGGTCGGTGAATCGGGAATCAGACCCGGCGAGGTTGACAGCGATGGTAATGGAATCCCTGATATCCTTGAAAATCAGGAATGTGACTGCGAATGTCATGATGGCTGTAAATAGCAGATTTATCTTTTGGTAATCAGGCAGATGAATTCTGCTGGATATAAAAACAATTGCGGAGGAGATTATTTATGGAAAAGAAGTTAAGAGTAGGTATTTTAGGTGCAACAGGCATGGTAGGACAGAGATTTATCTCATTGCTTGAGAACCACCCATGGTTTGAGGTTGTTGCGGTAGCGGCAAGCCCACGTTCAGCAGGAAAGACCTATGAGGATGCTGTAGGTGACCGCTGGAAGATGGATACACCTATGCCTGAGAGAGTAAGAAAGATGGTAGTTCTCAATGTAAATGATGTTGAGCATGTAGCTTCACAGGTTGACTTCGTATTCAGCGCAGTAGACATGACTAAGGAAGAGATTAAGAAAATTGAGGAGGACTACGCTAAGACAGAGACACCAGTGGTTTCCAACAACAGCGCACACCGCTGGACAGAGGATGTTCCTATGGTTGTTCCGGAGATTAACCCTGAGCATCTTGCGCTTATTGAGACGCAGAAGAAGAGACTTGGAACCAAGAAAGGTTTTATCGTTGTTAAGCCTAACTGCTCAATCCAGAGCTACACACCTGCTCTTGTAGCACTTAAGGAGTTCGGTCCTAAGGTAGTGGTTGCAACTACATATCAGGCAATTTCAGGTGCAGGCAAGACCTTCAAGGAGTGGCCTGAGATGGTAGGAAACATCATTCCTTACATCGGCGGGGAGGAAGAGAAGAGTGAGCAGGAACCGCTTCGTATCATGGGTAAGGTTGTCGATGGTAAGATTGAGAAGGCAAAGCTTCCTGTTATCACGACACAGTGTATCCGTGTGCCGGTTCTTAACGGTCATACAGCAGCAGTATTCGTAAGCTTTGAGAAGAAGCCTACAAAGGAGCAGATTATTGAGAAGTGGAGAAGCTTTTCAGGTCTTCCGCAGGAGCTTAACCTTCCTAGCGCACCTAAGCATTTTATCCAGTATCTTGAGGAGGATAACCGTCCACAGGTTGCTCTTGATGTAAATTATGAGAACGGCTTCGGCGTATCCTTCGGACGTCTCAGAGAGGATACGGTATTTGATTACAAGTTCGTAGGTCTTTCACATAACACAATCCGTGGTGCAGCAGGTGGAGCTGTCCTGATTGCAGAGCTTCTTACGGCTCAGAAGTATATCGAGGCTAAATAATGAGTGTCATTATACGAACCATGACTATAGCTGACTATGATGGTGTCAGCAGCCTGTGGCTTTCGATTAAGGGATTTGCAATACGTTCTATTGATGATTCGAGAGAAGGTGTTGATGTTTTTCTTAAGAGGAATCCGACAACAAGTGTTGTGGCTGAGGACAATGGAGTGATTATCGGGAGTATTCTGTGCGGGCATGATGGGAGAAGAGGGACTCTTTACCATGTGTGTGTTGCACAGGACTACCGCAATCATGGAATAGGAAAAGCCATGGTGGTAAAGGCTATGGAAGCGCTTGAGGCAGAGCATGTAAGCAATGTCACGCTTATCGCTTTTACGGAGAACGATATCGGAAATGCTTTCTGGAAGCATATCGGATGGAGAAAGAGGGAAGACTGTAATTACTATGATTTTGTTCTCAATAAGGAGAATATCATCAACTTTAATAAATAAAAAGAAACGAGGAAATACAATATGGCAAATTATCCGACACCACATATAAATGCAAAGCCGGGAGATTTTGGCAGGACTGTACTTATGCCGGGCGACCCGCTTCGCGCGAAGTTCATCGCTGAGAATTTTCTCACCAATCCTGTGCTTGTGAATAATGTAAGGGGAGTTCAGGGCTATACAGGAGAGTACAAGGGAGTTAAGGTTTCCGTTATGGCGAGCGGTATGGGAATGCCTTCAATCGGAATCTACAGCTATGAGCTTTTTAACTTCTTTGATGTCGACAATATTATACGTGTAGGCTCAGCAGGCGGTATGCAGGAGAATGTGCATGTAAGGGATCTTGTAATCGGCATGGGAGCATCAACCAACTCCTGCTATGGAGCACAGTTCGGTCTGCCGGGAAGCTTTTCGGCAATAGCAAGCTATCCGCTTATGGCAGCAGCTATTGAGTCTGCTAAGGAGAACGGAGTGGACTATCATGTTGGAAATATTCTCTCATCTGATACATTCTACAGTGATGACGCTGAAGCTTCCGCTAAGTGGCGCAAGCTTGGAGTAATGGCAGTAGAGATGGAGGCAGCAGCACTCTATATGAACGCTGCCAGAGCGGGGAAGAATGCACTTGCGATTCTCACAATCTCCGATCACCTTCTTACAGGTGAAGCTACAACAGCAGAGGAGAGACAGAATTCTTTCACACAGATGATGGAAGTTGCCCTTGAGACTGCGGTTAAGATGAGCAGATAAATAAGTGTCTTAAATTTGGGAGGTGTTTTTGGTGGCTGATGCAGTAACAGATGTATTCGCAGCTGACGAACAGCAGCTTGCCGGTATGAAGGCATGGTTTTTTAAGGAAAACATAAGAATAAATGAGGAAAAGGCAGCCATAGAGCACGAGAAAGAGCGTATGGCGAAGGAAAATGAACTGTTTGAGAAGAAGCTGGAGATTCTGAAAAAGGAATTGTACAGGCTTGCAGTAGAGAAAAAGGCTGTTGAACAGGAAAGGATACGCCTTGAGAATATGAAGAAACAGTCATATTCCGAAAAGCCGGGCAGTGCCTACAGCACGCGGGGACAGTCAACAATGTTCTTTCGAGGTGTCGGAAGCGAACTGGCTCTCAAGAAAAGGTACAAGGATTTGCTTAAAATATACCATCCGGATAACCTGTGCGGGGATACCGATACGGTGCAGCGCATCAATCAGGAATTCGCATCTCTTAAAAAGAAATATGATAATTAAAACGGTGGCTGAAAGACAGCCCCCTGAACTTAAAGAACCCGACCATGACAGCCTGGTCGGGTTCTTTTTTTACGCAGGTGTTGGTACAGGAGCAGATTGGGGGGTGGATACTCCGAGGTAAGTATTTACATGAAAATAGCGGATTTGAGAAAATAGTTTGTGCAAAAAAGTACTTACATTTTAATGTAAGAGTTTTCAATTTGTAAGAAATGCATAAAAAATTTTCATATAATGGTTGAATTATGTTTAAAAGAATGGTATTATAACCTTACGTGGGTATGTATAAGCGGAGATTGTGACCATAATTTCGGTATACATGCTAAAAATTCTTTTAAGGAGGATATTATGAAACACAAGTTATTAAGACGTGTTTTGGCGTCGGTTATGGCATTACTTCTCGTAATCGGTCTATTGCCGACGACTTTTGCGGGAGGAGGAATTAAGGTAAGTGCGGATGACGGCACACATATGTTTGATGTAACGACACTCACAGCAGCTAAAGATAAGGAAGCGGTTGAAGACGGAACTCTGCTTGGCGATGGATATTTTAAGTCAGTAGGTAAGGTCACTAAGAGAACTAACAGTGATGGAAGTGTTAAGGCTATTGAAGTTGATAAGGCTTTAACAGGTGGAATTGAATTTACTGTAACAGGTACAGCTACACTTACAATTGAAGTAAGCAGTACAGGTGGAAGCAATTCATCTGCCGTAGGCCTCATAAATGTGGCAGACCAGTCTGCTGTTGCAGAGAAGGATGCTGCTACAGCAGTAACAGGCACAAGCAGGACAACGCTTACATTTGAGAATATTGCAGCAGGAACATACAGAATCGTATCTCCTGAGAACCCGGATATGAACAGAGGTGTCAGAGTCTTTTCTGCCAAGGTTGAGGAGACAATTCCTGTTCAGATTAATGAGTATGCTTTAGATGCTACAGCTCTTACAGCCAGTGGCGATAAGGCAAAGGTTGAAGATGGAACTTTATTAGGCAGTAATAATTATTTTAAGTCTGTTGGTAAGGTTACTTTAAGAACCAACAAAGATGGAAGTGTAAAGGCGATTGAGCTTGATAAGGCTTTGACCGGTGCTATTGAGTTCACTGTAACAGGAACAGCAACCGTAGTTGTCAAGATGAGCAGCACAGGTGGTTCTAATTCTTCAATGGTTGGTCTTATTAATGCAGCTGATAATTCAGTCATTGCCAACAAAGAAGATATCAGCTCTGTAACAGGAACAAGTGCAACAGCTCTTACATACGAAGGTCTTACAGCAGGAACATACAGAGTTGTATCTCCTGAGAACGCAGATATGAACAGAGGTGCCAGAGTATTCAGCATTTCTGTAACAGAGACAACAGGCGGTGAGCGTCCTGCAAGAGCAGACTGGTCAGGAGTTGCAGCTCCTTCTATCACAGAAGTTAAGCAGAACGGTGGAAGCATTGAGGTTTCCTATACAATGGAAATAGGATATGACGGAGCAGACATGGTAACTGTAGAGATGCTTGGAGCAGATGGGGCAGTTATTGAGTCAAAGCCATCAGCAGATTCATCCAAGCCGGTTACATTCGCACCTTCAGCTTCAGGAAGCTATTCTTTCAAGATCACAGCTAAGAGAGCAGATTGTGATGACAAGGCAGGCAATACAACAGAGGCATTTTCATACGTTCTCCCACTTGGCACACCTGCTATTGAGAGTGCTACAAGCACAGGAAACGGCAGCGTAAATGTAGTATGGGGTGCAGTTGCGGAGGCAGCAGGCTATGAGGTATATGCAGGAGAGAAGCTTGTAGGTACTACAGAAGCTACAGAATACACAGTTACAGGTCTTACAGTCGGTGAGAAGTATTCATTTACAGTCATTGCTGTAAGAGGTGAGGATAAGAGTGAGGCTTCACAGGCTGTTGAGACTACTGTCACAGCAGAGCAGCAGCAGGTATGGGGCTTTACAAGATATGGTTCATCAACAGACAGCGCGAACAATGGTTATGAAGGAAGTGCCAACGATGGCAAGGTAACGGTATACAGTGAGGGCGGCAAGGGTAAGATCGTTCCTAACTCAACTGATGGTGTTGCATTCTACTATACAGCAGTTCCGACAGACCACAACTTTACACTCAGAGCTAAGGTTCATGTTGATAAGTGGAAGCTTTCCAATGGACAGGAAGGTTTCGGTATCATGGCTGCGGACCGTCTTGGACAGAATGGAGAGACTAACCCAATATGGAATAACCAGTACATGGCTATCGCTTCTAAGATTGAGTACTTATGGAATGCCGAGAAGAACGCTGTAGATACAACAGGTACTAAGTATTCAATGAAGTTAGGTCTTGGTGTTATCGCTAAGACAGGTGTAACTAAGGATAATTTAGCTAAGCTTGAAGCTAACGATACAGCTACAGTCCAGAATGAGTTCAAGAGTGTTACAACAACCCTTGACACAACAGCAGCACAGAACGGACTTGGTGCAGGAACCTATAATATAGTGGGTAACGCTGAGGCAGCAGTTGATGGAACTATCGCAGAGCTTACAGATTTCATTCTTGAAATCCAGAAGAACAACACAGGTTACTTCATTACATATTATGATGAAGCCGGTAATGTTCTTGCACAGCAGAAGAACTATGATCCTGAAGCACTCAGCAGGATTGATTCAGAGAATGTATATGTTGGTTTCTTCGCTTCAAGAAATGCAAGAGCTACATTTACGGATATCCAGTTCTCGACAGTGCTTGCTTCTGATGATACAGCAGCGGAGGAAAAGCCTGTAACTTATGTGACACCTATGGTAAATGTTACATCAGCTAAGGTTGCAAATACAGAGAACTATACATTCAGCATGAATGCAAATGTTGATGGTACAGTTGACATCACATTAAATGGTGCAGCAGTTTCAACAGGCATTGCAGTTAAGGCAGGTACGACTCTTGATGTTCCTATGACACTTACATCAGAGTCAAATAATGAGATTGCAGCAGTATTCACACCGGATCCTGATTATGTTCCGGGTGCTGATATGAAGCTTGCAAATACAGATCCTATCAATATCAACCTTACTGTTGTGAGAAATAATTCTTACGCAGCACTTACCAATATCTATGTTGCTCCTAACGGAACCTCATCAGGTAATGGTACAAAGGATAAGCCGGTAGACATCTATACAGCCGTTAAGTATGTACAGCCGGGACAGACAATCGTTATCACAGAGGGTACATACCTTCTTGACAGCACTGTAAGAGTTGAGAGAGGTGTCAATGGTACAGCAGAGAAGAATATCCGTATGGTAGCAGACCCTGCTGCAGCGACAAGACCTGTATTCGACTTCCAGGGCAAGTGTGCAGGTATGGTATTCGGCGGTGATTACTGGTACTTCAATGGATTTGATTGTACACATTCACAGAATGCTCAGAAGGGTATTCAGGTATCAGGCAGCCATAATGTGCTTGATAACATCAACACATATCATAACGGAAATACAGGACTTCAGATAAGCCGTCTCTACTCAACAGATACAAGAGAGCAGTGGCCTTCATATAACCTCATTCTTAACTGTACGTCATACGGTAACGCAGATGCAGGTTATGAGGATGCAGATGGCTTCGCGGCTAAGCTTACAGTTGGCGATGGCAATGTATTTGACGGATGTTTAGCTTACAATAATGCAGATGATGGTTGGGATTTATTTGCAAAGGTTGAGACAGGTTCAATCGGTTCTGTAACAATCCAGAACTGTGTAGCTTACGGAAATGGTTACCTTGAGGATGGTACGAATGCAGGAAACGGTAACGGCTTTAAGATGGGCGGAGACAGCATGTCAGGTTATCACAAGCTTATCAATTCCTATGCTTTTAACAACAAAGCAAAGGGTATCGACTCTAACAGCTGTCCTGATATTCAGGTATCATCAAGCATCTCATACAACAATGAGAGCTACAATGTAGCATTATATACAAACAACGCTGCAAATACAGATTTCGCAGCAACAGGAATCATTTCATTTAAGGATTCCAATGTTAAGAGCGGTCTTACAACAGGCGAGCAGTTCAAGCCAAAGGGTTCACAGGACACAGCTAAGTATCTTGCAGATACTAACTATTACTGGGATGGTTCTAAGTCGGCTAACAGCTCAGGAGCTGCAGCGGATGTGGCTGCATGGTTTAAGACACTTGAGTTCACAGGAATTACAAGAAATGAAGATGGTACACTTAACCTTAATGGTTTCCTTGAGACTACAGATGCCGTAGCAGAGGGAATCGGTGCACGTCCTACAGGAACACCTTCAATCAAGGTTGTTCTTGACGGCAATACACAGACACCGGAGACTCCAAGTACATTCGGAACACCAAGTGGTGTAGCAGCAGGCAGCTCTGTACTCTCAACAGCAGACAACATTGTAACAGAGAAGGTCGGCAAGGATGGATATGTTTCAAATGATGTATTCACAAAGCTTATCAATGATAAGAAGACACTTGTTGTGGATGTTACTGATGAGAACGGAAATGTTGTAGCGACATTTACTATCGACGGTTCAACATTTAATTCACTTCCTGATTCATTATTTAGATTCAATGTGAAGTTCAATGACTATGCTCCTGCTTCTGAGAAGGCAAAGGAGATATTAAAGATTGAGGATAAGGATATGCTTGTATGCACATTCGAATCAGTCGGATATCTCAATGGTAAGGTAGCAATCACTGTTAAGGCAGAGGGCTTTGCAGCAGGTACACAGCTTAAGCTTTACTACTACAATGAGGAGCTTAACACTGTGATGGATAAGGGGCAGACAGTGACAGTAGGTGAGGATGGCAAGGTTACATTCACAGTTGACCATTTCTCAACTTATGTGCTTGTAAAGGCGGACGAGGCAATTATCACAGCTCCTTCAACCGGTTTCGATTCATCCGCATCAGTGCTTATGGGCATTATATTCTTAGCAGGCAGTGTTGCAGGTGCATGTCTCCTCAGAAAGAGAAGATATATAACAAAATAATAATGACGGTAATTCTGGGTCATTACAAGAATATGCCTCCGGCAGCAATTTCTGCCGGGGGCATTTTTGGTTACAAGATGTCAGCAGAATATAAATAATAAGTTGATAAATAATTATTGTGGTGTTATGATTAGAAAAAGTTAAGAGGAGGAGAAAGGTTGAAAAATTATAGTATAAAAAAATCATGTCTGATAATAGCTTTTGCAGGGCTTGTGCTGTTTGCTGTGCTCAATGTGGCTGCCATCACGGGAAAAGTGGCACTGATAGGCAGAATCCTTATGCCGTTCTGGATAGGAATATTTATGGCATTTATACTTAATATGCTGATGGTTCCGATACGGAAATTTCTGGAGAGGTTTATTTTTAAAAAGAGTAAGAAGCCGGCGAAGGCTGTTTCCATTGTGCTTTCGTATCTTATTTTTATTCTGATAATTGTAGCTTTACTGGCATTTGTTATCCCTGAGCTGACTAGGAGCATTGCTAAATTTATCAATAACTGGAGCACATATATAGCCCAGTTTCAGGAGATGGTCAATGAACTTACAGTGAAGTATGACTTTGATACAATTGACCTTAACAGCTTTGTCGCAAGCTTTTCCGATAATATAGAGATGTTCGCCAACAAAGCATTGACGTATATCGGAAATATGGTGCCGCAGGTTGTTTCTTTTATGAGTAATATTGTGAGCTTCCTGTTCAATATTATTATGGCGATTGTGATTTCCGCAAATATTCTTGTCTATAAGGAAAAGCTTATAAACCAGATATCAAGGACAGTGAAGGTCAGCCTTCCGAAGTTCTATGATAAGCTTGCGAAGCTTGCGGTTGTAACAGCGGATACGTTTAGAAGATATGTTTCAGGACAGTGCATAGAGGCTCTTATTCTCGGCAGCTTATGTTACATCGGAATGCTCATATTCAGATTCGATTATGCGCTGCTTATAAGTACGGTTATTGCTGTCACAGCTCTTATACCGGTGGCAGGTGCCTACATAGGTGGTGCAGTGGCATTTATCCTGCTTGCAATCATTTCACCGATTAAGGCAGTTATGTTTATCGTATATCTTGTGATTCTTCAGCAGATAGAGACGAATCTTATATATCCGAGAGTTGTCGGTTCATCGCTTGAGCTGCCGGGAATATGGGTTATATTCGCAGTCACTGTGGGCGGTGGGGCATTCGGAATACTTGGAATCATGTTTGCCGTGCCGGTTATGTCGGTTGTGTATAAGTTTGTGAGGGAAGCTGTGGTAAAGAGAGAGAATAATCAGTCCGTTAAGAATGAGATTGCAGAAGCAGCGGATAAAAATGATGTTTCCATAGACATGGTCAAAGCAAAAACGGAGGATGAAAAGTTAAAATAAATCAAGAAATGACAATAAACTTGCACGGTTTAACTGTGTAAGTTTTTTGCGTTTTAATGTTGTAAAGTATTATAGTAATTTCTGTTGACAAATCAGAAATCTGTTGTTAAAATACTAGGTAACGTCCGACATATTTATGAGCTGTAAATACAGTTATAGAAGAAAATTGTGAATATTCAACAGAATGAATTGTTATATATTCTATAGCATAACAGTCGGAGGATGATTAATGGAGGTGCTTATGAGACAGAGAGTATTTTCACTGTTGGTTGAGAATGAAGCCGGAGTACTCAGCAGAATAGCCGGACTCTTCAGCCGCAGAGGTTACAATATCGATAGTCTTACTGTAGGTGTCACAGAGAATCCTTCAGTATCAAGAATGACTGTCGCAGCTTCGGGCGAGGAGGATGTCCTTGACCAGATTGAGAAGCAGCTTTCAAAGCTTATTGACGTGAAGAGCATTGAGGTTCTTCCGGAGGGAGCATCTGTATGCAGAGAGCTTATACTTTGCAGAGTGAAGTGTAACGCAAGTGAGCGTTCACAGGTTATCACCGTAGCGGAGGTGTTCCGCGCTAAGATTGTTGACGTAGCACCTGAGAGTGTTATGATAGAGCTTACGGGAAATGAAGCCAAGCTCACTGCTTTCCTTGGACTTTTAGACGGCTATGAGATTCTTGATTTAGCCAGAACAGGTCTTACAGGACTTAAGAGAGGTGTCATTGCGTAGTTTAAGCTACCACGCAACTACATAGAAATACTTTTTATATTCAGGAGGATATTAAAATGGCAAAGATTTATTACCAGGAAGACTGTAACCTTTCCTTACTTGATGGTAAGACAATTGCAGTTATAGGCTATGGCTCACAGGGTCATGCACACGCACTTAACGCTAAGGATTCAGGTTGTAAAGTTATTATCGGTCTCTACGAGGGAAGTAAGTCATGGGCTAAGGCAGAGGCTCAGGGCTTTGAAGTATATACAGCAGCAGAGGCAGCTAAGAGAGCAGACATTATTATGATTCTCATCAATGATGAGCTTCAGGCTAAGCTTTACAAGGAGTCAATCGAGCCGAATCTTGAGCCGGGCAACATGCTTATGTTCGCTCATGGTTTCAACATCCATTTCGGACAGATTGTTCCACCTAAGGGCGTTGATGTAACAATGATAGCACCTAAGGGACCTGGCCATACAGTAAGAAGTGAGTATCAGGCAGGTAAGGGTGTTCCTTGTCTTGTTGCCGTACATCAGGATGCAACAGGTAAGGCTCTTGACCTTGCACTCGCTTATGCACTCGCTATCGGTGGTGCAAGAGCAGGTGTCCTTGAGACAACCTTCAGAACAGAGACAGAGACAGATCTCTTTGGTGAGCAGGCAGTTCTCTGTGGCGGTGTATGTGCGCTTATGCAGGCTGGATTTGAGACACTTGTTGAGGCAGGCTATGATGAGAGAAACGCATACTTTGAGTGTATCCATGAGATGAAGCTTATCGTTGACCTTATTTATCAGTCCGGTTTCTCAGGAATGAGATATTCTATCTCTAACACAGCTGAGTATGGCGATTACATCACAGGTCCTAAGCTTATCACGGAAGAGACTAAGAAGACTATGAAGAAGATTCTTAAGGATATTCAGGATGGTACCTTCGCTAAGGATTTCTTACTCGACATGTCAAGTGCAGGCGGTCAGGCTCACTTCCGTGCTATGAGAAACTTAGCAGCTGAGCACCCATCAGAGAAGGTTGGTGCTGAGATTCGTAAGCTTTATAGCTGGAACAATGAGGATGATAAGCTTATCAACAACTAATCTCAGGAATATGGTACATATTTTTATGTAAAACAACTGTCGAAGGACAGAGTAAAAGCTCCACATGGAATTTATATTCCGTGTGGAGCTTTTTGTTGAAATTTTATAAAATTTTATCTGGATATGAGGGACAAAAGGTGTTATGCCGCTTATTCGATATCCAATAATTTATTCACTGCAGAAGCCATTTCAGGGTGTTCCCTCAGCGCAAATATAACCTTTTTTTCGTATTCCGTCGCATTAATCGGTGTATTTTCCTTATATCCAAAGGTACTCAGTATGTCATCAACCTGATATATCTCGCACAGGACAAGAAGGGTATCAGCATCGGGCTGTGCCTGTCCGCTCTCCCATCCGTACAGTGTTTTATCAGCTACATTTATTGATTTATCACTGAGCTTAAGGACTACATCATGTACAGTCAGTGAATTCTGTTTTCGCAGTTCTTTTAGAACCTTAGCTATCATTTCATTTTTCATGTATTCCTCCGGAATTTACAAGCTCATGTCAGACTATGCCAAGGTGTGGATATGTCTATATCACTATGAGCATTATTTACAATCAGTTGTATCATATTTTTTATAGCAGCTCTGAAAAAAATTATCTGTTCATAACACAAATGTTTTCGCAATTTACTTTTCTTAGTTTTGCGGAAACATTCCTTTCCTATAATATCCCACACAAACAGACAGGTCAAACGATTCTTAGAATTACAGAATTATATTATTGAAATTCTTAGAGCCGGAGACTATAATAGTATTAGTTTCTGTGAAAATTGGTTTTTGTTAAAATATTTTCTGCAAAACTAAGAATTTTACTCATGGAAAATTATTAAGATTGGATGGAGCTTTGAGAGGTGGACAGACGGACTGTTACGCAGAGGGTTGCGCATTATTTGCAGGACAATCATATATCGGCAGAAATTATTGAGCGCCAGACAGGGATTCCGGCAGACAGGTTGACTTATGAGAGTGGTGTGGAGCTTGAGGCGGCAGAATTTCTGGAATTGTGCAGATATCTTAATGTCAGACCTGAGAGCTTTAGGAGGGCGGAATGCGACGATACAGATGCACGGTGCACAACATAGAATTGGAGAAAAATTTCTGTGATGAATGTGGGAGCAGGGAGAATGTTGAGAGCATATCGGACATTTATTACTGTGCGAAGTGCAATGTACCGCTTTACGAACAGGCATGTCCTGTATGTCACACAGAGGGTAGGAGAATAGCCTCCGATTTAAGACCCGTATTTCCTAAGGAGAGGCTGCTGTATGAGATATTAGAGGGAGAACCGCTTAAATATATCAATTCATCAGTGTGGAATGCCTCGGGAAATTATTATCTGATAGATGGCGTCTTGAAGCGCTTTAATGTTGCACAGCTTGTAAGACTATATGATGAAGATATCGTAAGAATTAGAGAATCGCTTAACGAATACGAGGAACAGAATAAGAATAATCGGTTTGAAGAATATGTAAGTCGTTTTATAGAATGTAATAATTCAAGATATGATGAGATAACACAGGAGGCACTGAATTATATAAGGGAAGTGTCGGCAGAATATGACGTGAAGGACATGTTTGTTTCCTTTTCGGGAGGCAAGGATTCGACAGTGACATCAGATCTGGTAATGAGAGCGCTGAGCAATCCGAAGATATTACATATATTTGGAGATACCACGTTGGAATTCCCGAAGACTGAGGAGTATGTAGGCCGTTTTAAAAAATCACATCCGATGACTCCGGTAATCTCATCGCGGAATAGGGAGAAAGATTTTTCTCAGCTATGTGATATGATAGGACCTCCGAGCCGTGTTATGCGTTGGTGCTGTACGATTTTTAAGACCGGGGCAATTAACAGGAAGCTTACGGCATTGTTCAAGGATAAGACGAGCATACTCGCTTTCTATGGAATAAGACGCAGTGAATCGGCGAGCAGAAGCAAGTATGACAGGGAGACACAGGGACGCAAGATTTCAAGACAGAACACGGTATCGCCGGCTATCGACTGGATGGACTTCGATGTATGGCTGTATATTTTGAAGAGAAAGATAGATTTTAATGTGGCGTACACTTACGGCTATGCAAGGGTTGGGTGTTTTTGTTGTCCGAACAACAGTGTATGGTCGGAATTCCTGTCTAAGATATATATGCCGGAGCAGTATGGCAGATGGCAGGAATTTTTAATAGATTTTGCAAAAAGAATAGGGAAGCCGGATGCGGAGGAATATGTCCGCAGCGGCAAGTGGAAGGCAAGACAGGGCGGTAACGGAATAGCCTACGCGGACAATGCGGTTGTAAGCTTCAAGCCATGTGCGCTGGAGGAGAACAGCTTTAATTATGAGCTTTTAAAGCCCATAGATGATGAATTGTACGAGCTTTTTAAGCCATTCGGATATCTTGATTTTAATATGGGTAATCCGCGCCTTGGAGAGGTATATGTGCTTAACCGCAGGGGGGCTGCAGTCTTAAGACTTCAGGGAAGAAAAGGCGGCAAGCATCTTAAGGTTACAATACTTGATTATCATATTGACAGGGCGAAGACGGTGGAAGCTGCTGAGGAGAAGGTGAAATGTCAGCTTACCAAGTACCAGCTATGCATGGGGTGTCGGGCATGCGAAGGCGTATGCCGACATGGTGCGATAAGATTGGAGAGTATGCCAGATGGTGGAAGCAGATACCATATAGATGATGATAAGTGTATTCGTTGTGCACAGTGTGTGAACCACTTTAACTCGGGGTGTTATATGAAGAAGGTGCTGGCGGTGAAGAGAGGCTAGTGTGAAAATATGACACCGGGCGGCATGGGGATGAGTGTGAAGCTTATATCCATTGTTATAAAATTTCGGAGGAAAATTATGTCGGAAAAGACTGTTAAGATAAGGCTGAAGGGACATGAGACATTTATATTGAGAGAGGGCTGGCTTGCCAAGGGACTTAAAGCCGTAGCGGACAATTCAAGGGTATTTTCGGAAAACGCAGGGGCTGATGCACTGGGTGTCGGTACCAATATGGCTAAGGCAATACGCTATTGGCTGAGAGCGGGCGGTATTACGGTTGAGAGCAAGGGCGAGGTGGGACTGAGCCATTTCGGGGAGCTGATACAGCAGTATGATTCCTGCTTCGAGGACAGCTTTACCATGTGGATGTTCCACAGCAACATTGCCTGCAATGCTGAACTATCTACAAGCTGGTATATTTTTTTTAATAGAATAGGCAATGAGGAATACACTAAGGAAGAACTTGAGGAGAGTATGTTCCGTGAGATTAAGGCATATTCTAAGCAGGAGATTCCGCGAAGCTCTGTTGCTGCAGATGTGACCGCGATAATCAATATGTATTCAAGGGAGAAGGACGTTGACTATGATCCGGAGGAAAAGAAGGTCAGTCCATTTTCGGAGCTGTCACTTTTGAAAAGAAGTGGCAGTGTATCTAGGAAATATATGCCTTCCGAGGAGCAGCTTCCACGGTTGGCTGTGCTGTATCTTATTGAGAGATATTTTTATGGTGGGAAAACGGACAGCGTGAGTATAGACACGCTGCTAAGAGGAGCTGAGCTTCCCGGAAGGATATATAACCTTAGCAGGGTAAGCCTTAATTCTTATCTGGATAAGCTGTCAGCCGACGGCTATATCGCTGTTAACAGGACAGCGGGACTGGATATGGTGTATTTACAGGATAAGATATCTCCGGATAAGGTAATTGAGAAATACTATGAGGATAAGTATAAGACGCAGAGGGGATAGAGATGACAATTGAGCTTAAAGATTTGGTTAAAATAGATAAAAGATTCGAGAATTCGGTTAATCTCTATCTTGACCTTGATAACAGAGAGAAAATAGACAACTATGTGTATACGCGCTCATCGCAGAGAATTATTGATTACTATATTGACAATGTAAATAAGGACAGGGAGCATGCCACCATGCTTATAGGACCTTACGGCAAGGGTAAATCGCATACACTGCTGGTGCTTCTGGATAAGCTGAGACATAGGGAAAGACCGTATCTTCCAATTATTATATCGGGCACTAATTCCGACCTCAATCAGGCATTTCTTGTCGGGATAACCGACGCATTGAAGCGGGCAGGGCTTGATAGCATTACACCGGACAGCTATTACAGCGAGGCAGTCAAGAAGATAGAGCAGTGGAAGGACAGCTTTCCGGATGCGTACAGTCATTTTGCGGGAGAGCTTCAAAAAAACGGATGTAATGGGAAAACATTGCAGCTTGGTCTTGAGAAGAACCAAAAAGAGGCTCTTGATTTATTTCGCAGGATATATCCTATAGTAACCAACGGAAGTGAATTTAATCCTATTATTGTGCTTGAGACTGTGAGAATATACGAGCAGATTAAGGATACACTGGCACGCGATTATGGGTATGCAGGAATATATGTAATATTCGATGAGTTCAGCAAATACATAGAGGGTCACGAAGCGGATACATTTTCCAAGGACATGAAGGTGCTTCAGGATATGTGTGAGCTGTCCGAGAGAAGCTCTGAGGGGCAGATGTTTATAACCTTTGTTGCACATAAGAGCATTAAGGAATACGGCGCTAAGCTTCCGGTGGATATGAGAAATGCATTTCGCGGTGTGGAGGGCAGGATAAAAGAGGTTCTGTTTGTCGTCTCCTCCCAGAATAACTATGAGCTTATTGGAAATGTGTTAAAAAAGGATGAAGCCGCATTGCGTGAGCTTCCTAAGATAGGGAGATACTATGAAAATGCTCTTAATTCTTATCGATTTTCATGTTTTTCAGGGCTGTTTGATGAAGCTGATTTTAAAAAATATGTGGTTGAGGGCTGCTTTCCTCTCATGCCGTTTACTGCGTATATGCTGCTTCATATAAGCGAGAAGGTGGCTCAGAACGAGAGGAGCATATTCACCTATCTTTCGCATGACGAAAAGGGAAGCGTGTGCAGAATAATTGAGGATTATGGCGAAGATATTGCAGACTGCGGAATAACTGCGGATACAGCATACGATTATTTTAAAAATCTTTTCAGGGAGGAAGCCTCGGATACGGTTATTCACAATGAATGGCTTAAAGCTGAGTATGCACTTTCACGTACAGTGGATAAGCTGGAGAAAAAGCTTATAAAGGTTATCGCCCTGATAAATATTATAGATATCCCGGATGAGCTGACGGCGGATGTGCCACAGCTATCAAGTGCGCTTAATATTTCGGAGGATGAGTGCAGGACAGTGGTGGAGCGTCTGGTGGAAAAGAGAATTATTATATACCGTTCGCGCAGACATTCGTACAGCTTTTACAATAATGTCGGTGTTGACATACAGAAGGAGATTTCACTGAAGGCAGCGAAATTGCCGGCAGATTCGGATATACTCGGAACCTTGAAGGAGATTTCAGAGTACGATTATGTGCTTCCTAAGAAATATAATCAGATATATTCGATGACCAGATATTATGAGTATGTATTTATGTCACCGGAGCAGATAGAAAAGCTTCCGTCACCGGAGATTCTGTTTGAACAGCACTTTTCCGACGGAAAAATAGTGGCTGTGGTGAGCGATAACAGGACAGATTATAGCAAAGAGCTGTCTGAGCGGCTTAAGGATGACAGAATAGTTGTGCTTGTGACAAAAGCAGCTTTTGATAAGGGCGGAAGCATAAGAAAATACATTGCTGCGAAGAGTCTTATGAGTGACAGGTCATTCATAGAGGACAATATTGTGCTGGAGCAGGAGCTTGTAAACTACTGCGATGACATTTCATACGAGGTGAATAAGTTTCTTAAGGAAGCGTACAACCCCGAAAGCGGTGCCTGTGCGGTATACCACAACGGTGAAGCATTCCGGTCGGGTTTTAGGAACGGCTTCTCCTTCAATATGTTTTTGAGCAGCATAATGACGGAGTATTACAATAATGCGCCGGTTGTAAATAACGAGCTGATTAATAGACAGAACATATCGGCTCAGAACAAGAAGGCTCGAAATAAGATTGTAGATATGCTGCTAAGTTCTGAGGATTGTTCGTCATTTGAGAAGGGAACCTCACCTGAGGCAACCATATACAGGGCGGTTCTTGTAAATACAGGTATTCTCGGCAATGGCGGTGAGGACAGGGGCTGTGCATATGTCCTGTCGGAGATTGAGCGGTTCATAGCTATGTGCGATTCAAATAAATACTCCTTCAAGCTGCTGTATGACCGTCTGATGGGCAGCGGATATGGTGTGCGAAAGGGAATTATTCCTATTTATGTGGCATTATGCCTGTCCAGGCTTCAGGATAAACCGATTGTAAGCTTCAAAGAAAAAGAGGTAAATATAGACGCTGTTATTCTTGGAAATATCAACGATTCGCCATCGGACTATTATCTGTATGTTGAGCATGAGAGCATAGAAAAACAGAATTACATTGCGGGGCTTATGAAAGTATTCGGAGTTTCAGCAAGAGCTGCGGGGGTTGCAGGTGACAGAGAAGTTTTAGATGGAATCCTGAGATGGTACAGGGCGCTTCCGCAGGCGGCAGCGAACATAGGTCGCGTTGTCGATGTGAGTGAGAACATGGCAGCGGCGTTAAAGCGGCTGTGTATGGCGCTGAGGCATCAGGAGTATAACCCGCATGAGTTCCTTTTTAAGGAGCTTGTCGATATAGCAGGCAGAATTGGCGACAGTGAAAAATACTCCGCAGATGGAGCTGTGGTAAAGAGTTCCTTGACAGAATCTCCGGTGACTAATACTTCGCCGGAAGCAGGTTCATTAGCCGGTGTACTGCATAATATAACACTTTTAAAGGCATATCTTGATAGTTATCTTCTGAAGCTTTCAGGTAATGTCGCGGCAATTATAAAAAAACGCTGTAAGGCAGACGATGGTGACAGCCTTAAGTCGGTGCTTGAGGAGCATTATTACGAGCACGGAAAGAGACTTGAAAAGCTGGTGACTAAGAGCCGGACATCGGCAATATTGTCATATATATCGGATATACCTACCTATGACGAAGGAGAGATTGTGTCGAAGCTGTCGAAGCTTGTCACGGATATATACATTGATGACTGGCGTGACGGAATGCTGGAGAAGTTCAGAGCCGGCTGGGATGAATTCTGTGATGAGGCTGAGAACACCGTAAACAGCGAGAGCGCACTTAACAGCATTATTCTAAAGGGAGAAGGTGGAAGCCTGCTTGAAAGGAGCTATGCCGATGTGGAGGATGACAGCACAGGGTATTTTCTTAAAAATGCGATAAAGGATGCACTGGATGAATTCGGCGACAGTCTGGAGACTAATGCGAAAGTAGCAGTGCTTGCGCAGGTTCTTGCTGAGCTTGTGGCAGGGGAGAGCAGATAATTGCAGTAAGGATATATGAAACAGAACTAAGAGAAAAATAAAAATGAGGATTACTTATGAGCATGATTTATTTTGACAATGCAGCTACCACATACCCGAAACCGGAATGTGTGTACGAACAGATGGATAAGGTCAATCGCAGCCTGTCATTCAATGCCGGGCGTGGTTCCTATGCTCTGGCGCAGCAGTCTGCCCAGATAATCGATAATCTCAGAAAAGAATTACTCCGCATTGTGAATGCGTCAGATGTAGCAGAGGTCGTACTGTCGGCCTCTGCTACATTTGCATTGAATCAGATAATAGGCGGCCTGGAAATAAAAAAAGAAGATTACATATATATATCGCCGTACGAGCACAATGCAGTGGTGAGGACACTCTATAACCAGATGGTGTTTAGAGATGATAACAAGATGGCTGACAGTGAAGCGGGTAGAATTAAAAAGCATATTATTGTGATGCCGTTTAAAGATGACGGCAACATTGATATAGATAGACTTAAGTATGAGTTCAGCGTCCATGCCCCGGCATTTGTATTTATGACACATGTGAGCAATGTCACGGGCTGCATACTGCCGGTAGAACAGATTGCTGCAGCGGCTAAGGAATATGGCGCGATAGTGGTTGTCGATGGCTCGCAGGCGCTTGGGCTTGTGCCGTTTGACATGTCGCAGTCGCTTGTTGATTTCTACGTCTTTGCGGGACATAAGACACCGTACGGTCCATTTGGAATAGGCGGATTTTTTATCAGAAACGGTGTGAGGCTTGATACATTTATCGCAGGAGGAACCGGAAGCGATTCACTCAATGTCCACATGCCTGAAGCCGGCAGCAGCCGATACGAGCCGGCAAGCCCGAATATCATTGCGGCAGCAGGGCTTCTAGCCGCAATAAAAGATGTCGATGGTGAGGAGATAAAAAGGCGGCTAGACAAGGAAATGTCGCTCACGCGCTACATGGTTGATAAATTACGCCGGCTATACAATGTGAAGCTATATCTGCCCCCGGCGGACAGGCATGTCGGAATAGTGGCATTGAATATAAAAGGTTATCAGTCATCAGATGTCGGAATGATTCTTGATGCCGATTATGACATCGCTGTGCGCACAGGCTACCACTGTGCACCGCTCATACATGAATATCTTGACGACAAGGAATACCTTGGAGTTGTCAGGGTGAGTATGAGCATGTTTACAATAACGGATGAGATTGACGCGCTTTGCGGGGCGTTGGGGGAGATTTAGGAGGAGGAAATATGATTGCAAAAGAAGCATCAATAAAAGACGTGGTTGAGACAGAGCCACATAGATTGGAAGTTCCTTTTTTTCAGAGAAGATATGTATGGGAAGAAGAAAACTGGGAGGAAATGCTGCAGGCGATTGAAAATTTTGACGAGGAAAGACCGTTCTGGGGCTCAATAATAATAAAAAAAGCTGGAAAGGACAAAAGCAGGAAATTTGGAAGAGCATATATTATTGATGGTCAGCAGAGATTGACAACTATAGCTATTCTGACAAAGGCAATATATGACTCGGCAAATAAGCAGGAGAGGGAAAAAAGGTTTAGAAGAATTGTCGATTGTGATTTGCTTTTTAATCCATATGCGTCCGCAGCACCTGATGAATACGAGATTATAATTGAACATTCAAGGGCTGACAGAAAAGATTTTGAATATATCATCAAAACGGGTATTTTCAATGACGAGGAACTACATATTGATACCAGCCAGGTAAATATGGATAAGCATACAGGAAGCGCAATTCTTAGATGCTATCTGTATTACATGGAAATTATGAAATCGAAATCGCAGAAGGATTTAGAGCTTCTTATGAACAATCTGTACAATGATGAGAAGGTATTTGTTCTGATTACTTTAGATGATGATGATATTAACGAACAGATAATATTCGACTCGATTAACAGGGCGGGACAGAAGCTTACGACATCGGACATCATTAAAAATAATATATTTAAAAAGCTGATGTCCCATACGGAAAATAATCAAATTGTTGAAAAAAATTGTGATATTTATTGGGACAATATTTTTTGGGAAGATGAGTTCTGGTACACCAGCCGTCAGTTTGGAAATACCGAGAGGTCACATATCGATTTTTTATTATATTGTGTGGCATGTAATTTATGGTCAGATGATGTTCTGCTTGAAAAGGGTATCAACTGCTCACTTGAAAAGGTATATGAGGAAAATACAAGTGAGTATGGGTATGATGAGATATTTAATGTCATAAGAAAAATAGCTGAGTTTGCCATTATATATAAAAAATATATTTATAATTTTTCTCAGAATTTGGAGAATGAGACATTCAGTAAAAATGATAATCTGAAAAGACTTTTATTGATTATGGATAAATTTAAAATTCAAATGTTTTATCCTGTCGTACTAAAGCTGCTTTCAGAAAATGTCGTTCATTGTGATTTAAAGAAAAAAGAGGTGGAAAGTGACTTAAACAGTGGTAAATGTACTACAGGCGCACATTGTCTTGAGACCTATATAGTCCGCCATAAAATTACAGGTTCGAGTACTTCACAGTATTCAAAAAAATGTTTGGATGTAATCAGAAACGGTTTTTCTGTTCTCTATTCAGACGCTAAATCAAATAAAGTGCAGATTATTAACGATGAAAATGACAGGATAAGGGAGGAGCTTGAGCACCCTAAAACCGATGTCGCAAAGATGCTTCTATTTTGTCTCGAGCTTGAAAAATGGGATGAAAAGGATGATATAAGTTCATTTTCATACAATTTTGAATTGGAACATATTATGCCGAAACAGTGGGAACAGTATTGGGCTTTGACGAGGGGAAATTCATCTCCTGATGAAAGAAATGCAGCGATTAACAGCATAGGGAATATGCTTTTGCTGAGCCAGGGGTTGAACAAGCACATCAAAAACAGGGAATTTCGTATAAAGGTAGAAGGTGAAATAAAAGGAAAGAAGAAACTGGAGGGTTATAAGGATAAGACACAGTTAAAGACTACAAAAGAAATAATAGATGCGTACAATAATGGAAAAACAGATTGGACTGAGACAGATATACATAACAGGACGCATGAAATATATGAGGCTGTAATTTTACATTGGAATATAGAATAAAGGGAGGAGGCATCAAAAATGGGCAATGTCGATGAAAAACTGGTCAAATCAGTCATGTTTGAAATCCTTCATCTTGAGCGAAAGAACCTGAGAACTAAGGCACTCACTGACCAGAAGATGTCGGAGGAGATAGGGAAGATTATCAGTGAAAATCTGAAACTAAGCAAATAATGGGGAGGAGAAGGTACGAATGAAGTTTAAGACACTTAAAATGAAGAATTTTATGCGTTACAAGGGTGTGAATGAGATTGATTTTAGCTGCGACGAGGAGCACAATGTTACGGTGGTATTGGGGGATAACACCGTCGGCAAGACGACGATAGCGCAGGCATTCCGCTGGTGTCTGTATGGGGCGATTATGATCGAGCGTGGAAAGAAGGAGAGCGATTATCAGCTGCTTAATAACGATGTCCTCGCAAAGCTCGATGCGAACAGGACAGCTACGGTGTTCGTTGAGATAACGGCGACGGACAATGAACATCTGTATACCGTTCACAGGGAGATTGAGTACATGAGAGTGTACCCGAAATTTCTCGCGAAGGAGTCCTACAAGACTTTGAAAATGTATATCGCCGATGTGGACAGCCCTGACATAAAGCGCGAGGTTGAGCCAGGTGTAAATCATGTCAAAATCGACGAATTTATAAACGAGCTTTTTCCTAAAAATCTGTCGCATTATTTTCTCTTTGACGGTGAGCGATGGGGCGATTTTGCACTGAACGGAGTTCGCGAAAATATCAAGGAGTCAGTGCATATTTTAACGGGTCTGTCCGCGTACAAATCGGCAATGATGCACCTTAAGGATATGGGAGACAGCTCTGTAATTAAAAAATTCAGGAAAAATATTCAGGGCAAAGGAAACATATATGACGACTATGAGCGTGACAAGACAAGATTGGAGCGGGATATTGGGAGATGTCAGAAGCAGATAGAAAGCCTGGACGCGACAATCAGCCTTTGTAATAAAAAGTGTGAGGAGATTGAGCTGTATCTGGAGGCGAACAAGGACACGGAACAGCTTCAGCAGGCATATAGGCAGTGCCAGAGCGTGATTAGGGCGCAGAGTGAAAGATATCTCGCAAATTACAGGACGTTTGTGCTCGAGTATAACGCAAATGCGTACAGAATGTTTGCAAAGCCACTTATCGAGGCTTCGTTAAGGTTGGTAAAATCGATAGCGGGCGAGAGGCGTGACATACCGCATATGAGGCAGGCGAGCATTGATTTCATAATAAGGAGCGGGCGGTGCATATGCGGAACCCCGATAACGAAGGACTCCTATGCACTCGAATGTCTGCTTGAACAGAGAAATTACCTCCCGCCTGCCGACATGGGTTCTCTTCTCGGGGAATTTGAGAAAACCGCCAACCGCTGGAACAGGGGCGAAGATGATTTGTCCGAGGAAGCGGCAAAGGTTGACGACAGTGTCAGGGACTATGAGGAAAACTGTATCCAGCTTCAGAAGATTGAACAGAAAATGAGCCGGAATATTAATTTTTCCGAAAAGAGGGCTGAGCTCAAGCGCTACAGGAATGAGGCGAACAGCGCTGCGCTGAAAAAGGGTGAGCTAAAGAGCGCCATAGCATCAAATCAGAGCAGAATTCAGAGCATTGAAATCCAAATGAGAAATCAGGAGGCTAAAAATGCCGAGAATGAAAAGTGGCGGAGAAAGATTGAACTTGCGGAAGCTGTGTACGACAAAATCAGTGCTGACTTTTCCGAGCGGGAGAAGAAAATTTTTAATGACTTTAACAATGAAATACAAGAAAATTTTTCAAAGATGTTTAACGCAAAGGACAAGAAAATAAAGCTTACCGAAAATTATGAGATACAGATGTGCTACAAGACTGACATAGGAGGCTACAGGGAGGAGAAAAATCTGTCCGAGGGAGAGAAGGTTGCCAGAAATTTTGCATTCATTGTCACGATAATGGACTACAGCCGCCGTAAGAAGCTGGAGTACAACAGCGGCAATGCAGATATGGACAATGACGGAAAAGACACGCTCCCTATCGTTCTTGACGGACCATTCTCAAAGCTTGGCGAGGAGAATATTTCACTCGTGGCGAATGTGCTTCCGCGGGTTTCGGAGCAGGTGATTGTGTTCATGCTGCGAAAGGACTGGGCGTACACGGGGCTGGACAAATATGTCGGGGCAGAGTATTCGATTGACAAGAAGCCCGATGAGAGCTTTGCATCGATAAGAAAGGTGGACAGGGCATAGTGGCGGATTTTGAATTTTTTAAAAAGCAGTTTGAGTTTGTAGGTAAACATGCTCGTATGGTTAGTGAACTTTGCGTTTCCAATGATTATGAACATACATATTTCAAGAGATATATAGATGTATATATTTTTGCTGCCATAATAGGCATAAGGATTGACAGAAAGGCTTCGCGGGATTATTCACCTGTTGAGACTAAGAGTATTTTGCCGGAGCAGATGATAAATGCCAAGGAGGACTTGGATTTCATAATGCAGATGATGGTGATGCTTGACCCGGCTTCCGGTGCGACGGACGAGGACAGGGTGCGCGAGGCATTCAGGGGGGCTCAGACAAAGGAAGAGTATGACAGACTTATGGGAACCTTCAACGACTATGTGAGAGGAGGCGTAGAGGAACTCTATGAGAGGCTTGTTGTACGCAAGCCCGACTCCGAGGACAGATTCTACGACGAAAAGACGGCTAACCTGATGGCACTCTATGACAGGTTTGCGCCTAAGGAGGAGTGAAAATATTATCATATACAAATATAGTTGATTTCTAATGAAAAATAGACAAATTTACAAAATAAGTCTTTACTTTTCTAAATAGATGAGATATAATAAAAGCACGTTATATCATACCAAGCGATAAACGGTTACAACAATAAGGTCGCCGCCTTTGGTGGTGTACCTCAAAGCTCTAATCCCATCTAAAGTGAATACTTTAGGTGGGATTATCTATTTTACGCGGAAGGTGAACAAGAATAATTATTAAAGCGAATCAAATAATTATATCCAATCCCTTATTAGAAACATTATATATCATATGTTATATATCGCTTGGGTAATAGTATTTTTATAACGGCATATGAGAGAATATTTGTTTGATAAATAAGGTTTTGGAAGAAAGGAATATTTATGGGGGAAATGATGCATTTAAACAGAAAAGCAGAGGTACCTAAGCCGACAGATTTGAATTACAGAATAGGGCTTGATATAGGTATCGCGTCGGTCGGGTGGGCTGTGCTTGAGAACAATACCCATGACGAGCCGTTCAGGATTATTGATTTGGGAGTGAGGATTTTTGATACGGCGGAGCAGCCTAAGACGGGGGCGTCGCTCGCACTGCCAAGGCGTGAGGCGCGTTCAGCCAGAAGGAGGCTCAGAAGGCGTGGGCACAGGTTAGAGCGCATTAAGAAGCTTTTTGAGGCGGAAGGGCTTATCAACATTGAGGAGTTTGAGGCGCGTTACAAGAAAACAGGGCTGCCTGACGTGTATAAGCTAAGATATGAAGGGCTTGACAGAAGACTTACCAATGATGAGCTGGCACAGGTTTTGCTGCATATTGCTAAGCATAGAGGATTTAAGTCTACGAGCAAGGCGGCGGACGGAGCCGATTCGGATACTGGAGAGGTTAAAAAGAGTATAAGTGCTAACAAGGCACTTATGCAGGAGAAGAGATACCGTACGGTCGGCGAGATGATTTATCTTGATGAAAAATTCCACACTGATTGTCCTTGGAATGAAAACGGATACATACTCACACCGCGCAATAAGTCGGGTGATTACAAGCACACGGTTCTTAGAGATATGCTTGCTGATGAGGTGATGGAGATATTTAAGGCGCAGAGAGCGATGGGAAATGATGCTGCCACAGAGGAGCTTGAAATGGCATATCTTGACATTATGCTCAGTCAGCGTTCGTTTGACTTGGGACCGGGCTCTCCGAGCAGGTACGCCATGGAGGGCTTTGAGGACAGGGTCGGGTTGTGTACCTTTGAGGGTAAGAACGGAGAAAAGCGTGCTCCAAAAGCTGCTTATACCTCTGAGTTTTTTGTGGCTCTTGAGAAGATAAACCATACGAAAATAGTGTATGCCGACGGAAACACAAGGTTTTTTACGGACGATGAGCGCTATGCCATTATAGCTCTTATGCACAGGCAGCAGATGGTAAAATACACCGCTGTGCGTAAGACGATTGGTTTAGCGGAGGAGGATAAGTTCTATAATCTTAATTACAGTCCGAAATCGGGAAATAAAAAATCTCCTGAAGATACAGATTTCGTGAAAATGGAGAACTATCACAAGATACGCAAGGCTCTCGGGGAAGAGGTTGTATCGGAACATTTGTCACCGGATAAGATAAAGCTGTATGACGACATAGCCAGGATACTTACATTGTACAAGAATGATGACAGCAGAATAAGGCGTTTGGCTGAACATGATGTCGCCTCAGAATGTTATGACGCATTGCTTGAAATGTCACCGAGTAAATTTCATAATCTATCACTCAAGGCTATGGGGAAAATTATTCCGTTCCTGCTTGAGGGAAATACTTACGATAAGGCTTGTGAGCTTGCAGGGTATGATTTCAGGGCTGAGAATAACGGCGAAAAGTCGGTTTTGTTAAAAGGTAAAAATATCACCAACATTGTAAATGATATCACGAACCCTGTTGTCAGACGCTCTGTATCGCAGACCATCAAGGTAATCAACGCGATTATACTCGAGTACGGCAGTCCGCAGGCTGTGAACATTGAGCTTGCGAGGGAGATGTCAAAGGATTTCGATGAGAGAAGAAAAATCAAGTCCGACATGGAGGCGAGAGAGAAGGAAAATGACAAGGTTTTAAGTCGTGTCAGAGAATACAAGTCAAATCCGACCGGGCAGGATATAGTAAAGTTCCGTCTTTGGGAGGAGCAGGGAGGAATGTGTCTTTATTCGGGAGAAAAGATTGATATAAATGACCTTTTCTCATCGAATGGAGGGTATGATGTTGACCATATATTGCCGTACAGCATTACTTTTGATGATTCATATCGCAACAAGGTGCTTGTGAAGGCCTTGGAAAACAGGCAGAAGGGCAACAGGACACCTTATGAGTATTTCATGGTTGGAAAAGACGAGCCGGCGTGGAACGAATATGAGGCCTTGGTCAAAAATACCATTAAGGATTATAAAAAACAGCTTAAGCTCCTAAAAAAGCATATATCTGACGAGGAGAAAGCAGAGTTTAAGGAGCGTAACCTCACAGACACAAAATACATAACAAGAATTGTTTACAATATGATACGCCAGAACCTTGTGTTAAAACCTTACCTCAATCTCGAGAGGAATCGAAAGAAGCAGGTTATGGCTGTAAACGGCGCTATAACACATTATCTCAGCAAGAGATGGGGACTCGCGGGCAAGGACAGACGCACCGACACCCATCACGCACAGGACGCTGTTGTCATAGCATGTACAACCGATGGAATGATTAACAGGATATCCCGCTATTCAAAGGGCAGAGAGTTAGCTTATTCGAGAGGCTTTGAGTTCGTGGACGAGGAGACGGGAGAAATATTAAACAGCGACAATTTTTCGCGCAAGGACTGGGATGAAAAGTTCGGCGTAAGGCTTCCGATGCCATGGGAGCATTTCGCAGACGAGCTGGATATTCGTATGTCAAGATATAGCACAATGGGAGAAGGTGTTTCCTCGGGAACGTCGCCGAGAGAATTTATTCTGTCGCACAGAGATGTGTTTAACTGGATAAATTATCCTGAGTGGATGTTTGTTGAGGGCAGACCGGGACGCAGGGGCGTACTTGACGGAATATTTGTCTCGCGAATGCCAAATCACAAGGTCAGCGGACAGGCACACGAGGAGACTATACGATCGGCGAAGTATTATGAGGACGGAGGTTGTGGCGTTGAAAAGGGTTATGTTGTGTACAAGACTGCTATTACAAATCTGAAATTAGATAAAAATGGGGAAATATCTAATTATTTTAATCCTGAAAGTGATAGTTTATTGTATAATGCTTTGGTAAAGCGATTGAAAGACTATGAAAATGACCCTAAGAAAGCTTTCGAGAAGGCATTTTATAAACCTAAATCAGATGGAACAAATGGACCTATTGTAAAAAAAGTAAAAGTGTTTGAAAAAAAGACTATAGGGGTACTGTTAGAAAAGGTAAAAGGATTTGCTAATAATGATAGCATGATTAGGGTTGACATTTATTGCGTTAATGGAAAATATTATTTTGTTCCGGTATATGCTTCTGATGTTGTAAGAGATAGATTACCAAATAAATGTGCTGCTAAAAATAAAAATTCATCAGATTGGGAAATTGTTGATGATAAATATTTTCTTTTTAGCTTATATAAAAATGATTTATTATATATAAAAAAAGACAAGCTTCCTTTAAAGAGTATAGATGAATGCAAATATCCTATACCAAATAGTAGTAAAGGGGTATATATGTATTTTGGTGGGGCAGATGTTAGTGGTTTAGCATTTTCATGTGAAGCACACGATAAATCTTTTTCGTTCAGAAGTAGTGTAGTGACGGTAGATAAATTATGTAAATGTCAGGTCGATGTACTTGGAAATGTTTCATTTGTAAAGAATGAGAAACGCATGACATTTAATTAGTTTTTGGGAGGTATATATGGGATATCGTAACATAAAGATTGACAGTTCTATGGGTCTGTATATCAAAAACGAGCAGCTGGTTATAGGCGAAAAGGGCGTCAGTTTTCCGCTGGAGGATATTAACTGCGTTCTGATAGAAAATCGGGCTGTTACGATATCAGCATATATGCTTTCGGAGTTTGCAAAACAGGGAATTGCATTGTACGCTTGCGATGAAAAACATCTTCCAAATGCGGTTCTTCTTCCGATGGCGAAGCACAGCAGACATTTCAAGCTTCTTACCAAGCAGATTGAGGTTGGAAAGCCGTTGGTCAAGCGGTTGTGGCAGCAGATTATTGTGTGTAAGATAAAAAATCAGGCATTGTGTCTCAAAGAGATGGGTCTTGATGGATATGAAAAGCTTCTTTCGATGACAAAAGAAGTGCAGTCAGGGGACAAAACGCACGTTGAGGCAAAGGCAGCGGCGTACTATTTTCGTGTTTTGTATGGCGATGAATTTACAAGAGCAGATGAGTGTATTGTAAATTCTGCGATGAACTACGCATATGCGATAATAAGGGGGCTGATTGCAAGGTCAATTGTGTGTTATGGTTTAGAGCCCTCGCTCGGAATGTTCCATCACAGCGAACTGAATGGTTTTAATCTGGCAGATGACCTTATTGAAGTGTTTAGACCATTGGTTGATTTGTATGTGGCAAGCCATTTTGACATTTCGGAGGTTGATGCCGATTTGACGCCGCAGATAAAGAGAGGGTTATTTAATATAATTAACTATGATATGTCAGTGAAAGGAGAGAAGCGCATTGTCAGCAACTGTATTGACATGCTTGTCTACAGCTATAGTGGGGCGATACAGGGAAACAGAACGGACCTGGAACTCCCGGAATTGATACCGTTGCAGGTGCATAGCTATGAATAAATTTATGAGACTGATGGTATTTTTTGATTTGCCTGTCGTAAAGGACAGGGACAGGAAAGCGGCAGCAAAATTTCGCAGATTTCTTTTAAAAGACGGATATATTATGGTTCAGTGGTCTGTATATTCAAGATTATGTAATGGCGCGGATTCAATCGAGACGCACAAGCAGCGCTTAAAGCAAAATTTGCCTCAAAAAGGAGCGGTTCGCTGTCTGATATTGTCTGAAAAGCAGTATTCATCTATAGACATTCTTTTGGGAACATCGACCTTCCACGATATGGACGAGTCTACGGATTTGATAAATATTTTTTGAAAAAAGAATGGTTTGAGAGTTAAAAATCATACATGTGACTTGCTTTTTTTGCATGAAAAAACCCCGTGAATATAAGTAATCACGGGGATTTTTCGTTCCCTATTATATCATACCAAGCGATAACTGGGAACAACAACGACCTTTCCACCCCGCCTTACTTTCAAGTATTATATCATACCAAGCGATAACTGGGAACAACAACAAAAAACCTTATCGGTGTTCTTGGCAAATAATTATATCATACCAAGCGATAACTTGGAACAACAACAAAAATCTTACTACACAAAAATA